>TARA_R110000764_G_scaffold1503_2_pt1 | contig 298541 bp, 270 predicted proteins | sample TARA_R110000764 | Tara Oceans TARA_R110000764 (sample SAMEA4398111) | marine metagenome | biome: Polar Biome; feature: [SRF] surface water layer (ENVO:00010504); material: water (ENVO:00002006), including particulate matter (ENVO:01000060) such as... | depth 5 m | reverse complement strand
CGCTGTACGTCTTCAGCCCGGGGACAGGATCATGTCCCGATGTGGAGGAAAGTTTCGATGTAATAATTACAGGTTTCAGTTTAACCACCAACGTTCAAAATGAAGCGTGTTGGGAGAGCAATAATGGTGCTGTTTCTATAGAAATTGGAGATGCAGATTTCCCTGTTACTGTACAACTTAATAGTATGGAGTCATTTGTTTTCAATACCAATTCATTCCTTATAGACAATTTGGCTCCTGGCGATTATGATATGAGTGTGATTGATAATAGTGGATGTCAAATTAGTACAAGTTTTGAAATCGAATCCGGTGGACCAAACCTCGGTGCTTCGGTAGATGTGATGTATCTGTGTGATGCAAACCTTCCATCCAACGCCATAACAGTGACATTGTTCGACCCATCAATAAACAATGACATACTCTATGCTTTAGACTCTACCGAACCCAATGATTTTGTTCTCAGTCCTGATTTTGGAAACATCAGTCCAGGGAATCATAGTTTATTCATCATGCACAATAATGGTTGCCTTTCAGAGATTCCATTTGTGGTTGAAAGTTTTGAACAATTGGATTTAACATTGACAAGTGAATATGTAAACCAAATCACTGCGAATGTCATTGGTGGAACGGGACCTTACACCTATTATTTTGATGATAACAATGGAACTAGCTCCAACACTTTTAACATTGATAGAAGTGGAACTTTTACAGTGCGAGTAGTGGACAGCAATGGTTGTGAAGTTATAGAAAGTATTACGATGAACTTAGTGGACATAAAGATTCCTGACTTCTTTACTCCAAATTATGATGGACAAAATGACACATGGGCTCCTAGAAATGCCGAATTGTTCCCAGATATTGAAACCTACATTTTTGACAGGTATGGAAGAAAGATTCAAATTTTAGGACCATCCAATGATTGGGATGGTGAATATGATTCCAAACCAATGCCTTCGGGCGATTACTGGTATATCGTAAAACTCAACGATGGGTCTGGACGGGAGTTCGTTGGACACTTCACATTGTATAGATAAAATTTGATTGATAAATGAAGAGAGTTATAGTTTTCCTAATATGTATGAATCTATTCTTTGCAAAAGGACAGGAATTGACCATACCTCAATTGTCCCAATATTTATCCGACAATCCTTTTTTAATGTCGCCTACCTTTGCCGGAATAGGAAATTATGTAAAAGTAAGGATGAATGGGGTCACCCAATGGGTCGGCATTCAGGATGCTCCCGACATCCAATCACTTTCTGCAGATGTGCGGTTAGGGAACAGGTCTGGTATTGGTATGGTAATCTATAATGATTCCAATGGGGAAACCAAGCAACGTGGTGGTAAAGTTTCCTTTGCGCACCATCTTACCATTAACAAATACGATGACCATTATTTCTCCTTTGCTTTGTCTTTTAACCTCAATCAAATTAGGTTTGATATTGAAAACTTTGATCCAGAAGCATTTACTGACCCAGCGATAATAAACGACCGGTCTTCAAGCAATCCAAACTTTGATGTTGGAACCTTATACCGGCGTGGTGGCTTTTACCTAAGTTTAAATGCATCCAATATTCTCAACAAAGAATTTGAAAAGTTCGATCCAATTTTTGAGCCTAACACCCTGCGAAACTATTACTTGTACACAGGATATAAATTCAGAAAAAATAGAAGGACAGATTTTGAAATCGAACCATCGGTTTTCTTTCAATATTTTGAAAGTGACGGGAGATCTGTCACAGATATAAACACAAAGTTTAAATGGTTTGATTTTTTAGATTATTACTACGCTGGCTTTACCTATAGATTTTTAAATGACCAAATGGGGTCCCCCTTATACGTGGCGCCAATAATAGGACTCAAAAAGGGTGATTTTTATTTCGGATACTCGTACCAGGTGATCATGAATGAATTACTTGGATACTCCTCGGGCACCCATGTTGTAACCTTAGGAATAGACCTATTTCAAGGAATTTCTAACTGTTCATGTACTTATTAAAAAAAATATTATGAAAACATTACCTGAATCATTACCCAAAACAAACCTACTTTTCTTAATTATTTTAATTTGTTGTTTGTCTTGTAGCAAAGACAATGATGGATTCCGATCAATTACAGAAGTTCCTGAGGTGATACTAAATGAATCCACCGTCGACACTATATTATATGCCATAGTTGAGAATGAAAAAATTCCAATATATCTGTCAATTCCCAAAGCATGTAACCTACAGGATTATCCGGCAGTTGTAGTCATGCATGGTTCTGACGGTATGTGGACCAACCATGATTCATCAACTGGGAAAATGTCAGGACAGAATACCGAATGGCGGGCACTATTTGAGCAAAATTGCATTATTGGTGCGTTTGTCGACAGTTATTCTGGTAGAGGTGTATCAACAAGAACCGGAAAATGGACCACAGCACCGGATAATTTCAAAATAAGTTCTCAATTCATTCGGCCGAAGGATGCCTATGCAGCTCTGGAGTTGCTCAAGAAATTAAAGTCCAGTGATGGCACCTTTTTGGTAAGGTCCAAAGATGTCGGATTATTAGGATTTTCTGATGGAGCCAGTGCTGTAGCTTCGACACTTTACGATACTGGTTCCACACCAAATGATTGGGAATGGACCCAATCTTTTGATGGTAAAGAATATGACACCTCATCGGGCGTGTTACCTCCGGTTCCAAAACCAAAAAGTGGATTTGCCGGTGGAGTTTTCTATTATGGAGGTTCCGTTGGATTTAATTATTGGGGAGCAACTCCATGTGGCGAGTACGCCTTGGACGGTAACATATATCAGCCCTATGCTCCAATATTGTACCAGATTCCGGAAGACGGTTATTTATCCGAAAATACACTTTGCCTTTTTGCACTACTTAAAGATAAAGGTGCTCCCGTGGAACTTAATATTTATCCGGGAGTCGGTCATGGTTTTGATTTCGACGATAACAATCAAAGCAGCATAGCACGAACCAACACTTTAAATTGGTTTAAAAAGATTTTAAACATGAACCTATAAACCACAATAATAATCTTTTAAAAAATCGCTTAAACTTTAATCACAAAGTTTTTATTCAACCTTCCTGTATAGAGCTCCCGTAAAATTGAACCATTTATATAATCGATCATAAAGGTTTTTCAAAGAACCAAATGATTTCGGGACATCGCAACCTCCAAAAAAATAAAATGAACCAAAGGTCCAACAATGGACCTAAAAATCAGAACACCTAAAACTTAATCGACAATGAAAGGGAATTTTTTAGAAAAATGGATTTTAGACCTCGTTAAATCAGAATATGAGTTTGGAAAGATACCAAAACATGCATCCTACAAACTAAGGGAGCGAATGGATGATTTTATTGAAGTAACCATTGAATGGATGGACCCAGATAACAATAACTACAAAATTGTTTACCATGCCAGAGCATACGGTAAGATGAAAGTAAATGACAGTATTGAAATTGCCAAGGATCCAATTTTTGAACTTGAAAACTACTATACTTTAGAAATTCATACTTACATAAACCACATAAAAAGGAACTACAGTACCAGAAAAATTGCAAACTACGATGTCATGGGAGTCATAGGTCAAATGGAAAAAATGAATAAGAATAGACATTGAACTAATTGGTTTAGGACTTAAGAGCGTGTTCCGAGCAACAAAATCCAACATAATTTATCAAACCTTGAATTGGATTAAGAAATAATAAAACACAATTACAGTTTGTCTACCAATCAAAACTGTATTTCATCTGGAAAAGTGAGCGCTTAATCGATTGATTTTCATCCGTCAATTGAGAACGCCTATCCGTCTATTTATAGGTTAAATATTGAATTTTTCTTTGTTATTTGAGGTATAATTCAAAGTTCCCAAGTTTTTAATTAAAAAAAAAGTTATGCACTTATTAACTATCATTTGGACATTGCTCTGTGCCGCTGTAATAATTGGATATCCTATATATCTCTTAAACAAATCTGCCTCCCTAATGAAAAATCATAAAGAGTTTTACAGACCAATGACACCTAATACTGTAGAATTATTATCCTTTGATATTAGAGAGCAATTACCTGGTTGGTCATTTGCTTTGGATGTTCCTCAGATTACCGAAAAAATACTACACAATAATCCAATACTATTCTATTTGGAATCTGAGGAGTCGTGTCTTAAACTGCCACTAAATAATGCGACAATGGGTTATAAGGTAAATGTCTATAAAAATGTAGGAAAGGTTTACGTAACCTTTAATTCCCTAAAGGACGGGGTATCCAACTTTTACGTTCCAACTTGGCACTTAAAAAAACTCAAGGTTCTAATCATTAAATCAAGGGACAAAAGAGTGTATGGTGATTGGGAGGCAAGCCCTCATAAATCTATCATACACCAAAATTTGCAAAAATCAGGGATTAATATTAATGATTACGAAGATGTTCTTGGTTATTTCAGCAATATAACCTCCATAGATTTCAAAGGGCATTTTATTGCTAAAATGCCAAATAAAAAGTCCATTGTTCCTACTAAAATACGTAGAAAAGAACATGAGTTATGCCATTCCGCTTAACCGTAGAAATAAATAGTGTTCTTCCTTAAAAATAAAGTGGGGTTTCTTGCCAAAAAGGCATCCCATATTTATCAAAACAAAAGATGAAACCAATTTAAGTTAACCCAAAATAGCTATTCATGAATTCAAACCCTGTCTACATCAAATAAACATAAGATTTTTACCTCAGGCAATGTAGATTTGATAATTAGAAAAGTATAAATACTGGACTGCACAAATGACATTTCTGTTTTTGTCTTCGATTCTGGCGATGAAGGCAAAGTGCAGTCCAACATATATAATAAACTATCTGATAAAACTCACCATTAGTAATTTCTTCAGCTGAAAGCAAGTATGGGGTTATGCTGCGCAACAGTTATAATAAGAAAAGAAAGTGGTGAGTTATTTTCGACTACCGATCCAATAAATCCTTTCTATTTAAATTAGATAGTTAAACAGGATTTATAGTACAGGATGTACACTTCCCCCAAAAATGATTAAATTAATGAAGTGAAACTTTATCTTTTGCTACGTTCGTTGTGGTGAAGAAATCGCTTAGGTAAGAAAATTGTTGAAAAAGAAAGCTTATTTCATGATAAAATTAAATACGGATTCTGCAGCTGATTCTCTCAGTCCAATCCATATAAACCACCAATTACCCAAATATATAATTAATAATCAAATTCTGCAACAATTGAAAGAAAAATCTTTTTAATAATTTTTTCATCTCCATTTTTATAACTATAACCCATTAAATGTTCCAGTCGACCAATAAAGTAATACCAGTAAACAACACTAAAGTTGTCTTGGCTATTCATCTTTTCTCAAAGTCGATGAAATCATGCTTTGAAACCACGATTGTCAAAGCGAATATTTTGATGACCTGTCTTGGTCTTGCTTTTGTTTTTGTAATACACACAAATCGGCTATTTGCCCAAAATATTGAGTTAGACCGCAAGACAAAACCTGTTCCCACTTATTTTTTTAAGGACACAGATAATAAAATAAGGATTGATGATGTATTGAAGGGTGATGTTAAATTTAATCCACAAACCGATGACTCCGTTGATGATTTGGATGCCACTTATTGGATTCGGCTCGACTTTAAGGATGAACTTGACACCTTGATGACCCAGAAATTATGGCATCTTAGAACATCGGTTTTGAGCGAAGCAACCATGTATTATTGGCATGAAAATTCCGTGCAACAAAAATCCTTCGGGCAGTTCAACAATAAAGAAAAAAAAGGTTCTTTAATCTATTATAATGGGGCCTCTTTCGAAATTGGGGATTTGATCCAGAACAGGTACTTGTATATCAAAGCCAAAATGTATTTCCCCTTTTCCAGAACAATCAAATTCCGTTATCTATCCAATGAATCCAATCGATTCTATACACAATATTACACGCAACAGGACATAAATAAAATCACTCCATCACATTATTATTTTGGAGCTTGTTCCATCATTTTTTTGACCTTTCTGGTAATCTACATGAACATCAAAAAGTTAGAATTTCTATTCTATGCGCTTTATGTACTTTTTTCTTTAATATATCTCTCAAGCTATAGCATGCCTGCATTACATTACTTTTTTGCAAGTAAAGCTACATTTTGGATTATTGTTGTTTCCCAAATTCTGATCAATCTATTCTACCTGATTTTTTCTAAATTCTATCTCAATACGCCCAAACACTATCCACTCCTAAATAACATCATCAATATTGTTATAGGAATACTTCTTGTATTTATAATGTTACACGCCTTTACCTATTATAATTCATTTTACAAGCTTCAGGAAAATATTTTGAACTTTCAAAGAGGACTCATGACCCTTTTTGGAGTTTTTTCAATGCTCTATTTACTGTCAAAACCAAAGGATATGCTGGTCATTTTTATAGTAGTCGGTTCATTTATCTACATGACCGGGGCTCTGGGTTATTTATTTATCGGAAAAAAAATTTACATGATGGTCGGTTCCATTGTGGAAATACTCATTTTCTCGCTTGGACTTGCCTACAAAATCAAGCTTGATTACGAGGACAGATTGAACTTACAAAAAGAAGTTTCTGCTAAAGAAATTAGTGCCAAACGTGCACAAATGAATCCCCATTTTATCTTTAATTCATTGAATTCCATTCAACATCTGATTCTCCAAAACAATAAAGAATCCGCTCTCAAATACCTTTCAAAATTTTCAAAACTGACCAGAAATGTGCTCGAAAGTTCACATTTGACCACTGTAACATTAGATGAGGAAATCTCGGTGATTAAATCGTATCTTGAATTGGAGTCTTTAAGATTTGACAACTCCTTTAATTATTCCATAGTAATAGATGACAACCTGGACGTTGCCAATATTGAGATCCCATTAATGCTTTTACAGCCTTTTGTTGAAAACGCCTTGATTCATGGATTAATCGGCAAAAAAGAAGGAGAAAAAAATCTATCCATTCGTTTTTTGAAAGCTGATAATCACTGTACGATTGTAATTGAAGACAACGGTATTGGTAGACACAGTAAAAAAGCTAAGCACAAAAGAAACGGTAAAAAATCCCGAGGGATGGAAATTACTGAAAAACGATTACGAATGTTGAACTCAGAGGAACAAATCAACAATTCAGTAGAAATTATCGACAAATATGATTCCAACGGGCAACCAAGTGGAACCAAAGTAATAGTACGAATACATAACCCCTAAAAATAACCCAATGATATTAAAAGCAGTAATTATTGAAGATGAAAAACATAGCAGGGAAACCTTAAAATCCATGCTTGAAGAATTTTGTAAGGACGTTCAAGTAATCGCAATGGCAGGTTCAGTGGAGGAGGCCGTAAAAGTCTTGTCCATCTATAGCCCAGATATAGTCTTTTTGGACATTGAATTACAATCCGGTGTTGGGTTTGATGTCCTTGACCAAATAAAGGAACCGAATTTTGAGGTCATTTTTACCACTGCATTCGAAAAATATGCCATCAAGGCCATAAAATTCAGCTCTCTGGATTACCTACTTAAACCCATTGATCTGGACGAACTTCAACAGGCAGTAGAAAAAGCCAGAACACGTATGGATACCAATGTTTACAGGGAGCAATTGGACACCTTAATGCAAAGTATTTCCCGTGGGAACACACGGCCGGAAAAGATTTGTTTGGCCACTACAGCCGGCATGGAATTTATTGCTGTGGACGATATCATCGCGTGCAAGGCGGATGGCTCGTACACCAGTTTTGTTCTTGAGGACAATAATACCCTATTGGTGAGCAAACATTTAAAAGAATATGAAAATCTACTGTCTGAACATCAATTCATGCGAGTTCACAACAGTTATCTTATCAATTTAAAAAAGGTAAAAAAGTACATTAAATCTGATGGAGGCTATGTTATAATGAACAATGATCTGCAGGTAAATATTTCACCAAGAAAAAAAGATGATTTGATTGAAGCCATGAAACGGTTGTAGAACCTTTTTAGTCTTTCTTATTGACCAAGCCTTTTGTGAACTCGTTTAAGGCCTCTACCTTTTGCTCAAAGTCACCTTTTAAGGTCTTTCGGTATTCGTTGAGGTTGTTTACAAGGTCATCAATATTTTCGGGAAGTACATCTTCAAAAAACTGACGTAATCTTTTAGCGGTGGTCGGTGATTTTCCATTGGTGGAAATAGCAACCTTTACATTGCCCTTTGTCACAATTCCCCCCATATAAAAATCACAAAAAGGTGGATTGTCCGCCACATTCACCAATTTGCTCAACTTTCTGCAATCATGGTACACCTGTTCATTAACTTCGGGTTTATCGGTACAGGCTACCACCATATGTTTTCCTTCCAAGTATTTCTGGGCATATACATCTTTGGTAATTTCCACATTATGTTTTTCGGCCAATGCCAAAGTATCCGATAAAAATTCGGGAGCTACCATCTGAACCTGGGCGGTGGGACTGGATTTGAGTAAAAAAGTCAACTTTTCCAATCCAACATTTCCACCTCCAACAATCAATACATTTAAGTTGGAAACCTTTAAAAAAACGGGATACAGCTCATTCCTCTCCATAGCGAATCAGTTTTAATGGTGCATTGCAACGCTAAAGATACAGACTATTTCTCGCTGAAGAATTGTGCCGCCTAAAATGTAGGTGCTTCTTTCTGTTTTTTGGAGGATTTAAACTCGTAGCGAACAAACAATTCGTGGGATCCTCCTGTGTAGCTTGCCAAATTGGAAGTAGTTAAATCGTAGGCGTAGCCCGCACTAAAATTCGGATTGATCTGCATTCCCAATAAGGTAGAAAAAGAATCATCCCAACGATAAGCCAGCCCAAAAGTGAAGGTTTCTTTGAGCAGCGCATTTACCGAAACATCGGCAATAATTGGTGCTCCTGGCACCCATTTCACAAAAAAAGCAGGCTTAAGCTTGACATCTGGAGTTAAATCCACCACTTTTCCACCAATAAAGTAATAATGCAATCGCTCCGCAGCTATTTCTTGTTCTTCACCATCGTAATGCTTTTGCGAAAAGAAATTGGGTATGGCAAAGCCTAAATAACCCTTCTTCGTATCGTAGTATATTCCTGCACCAATGGTCGGGAAGAATTTGCTCTTTATATTATTTTGAAAGGCCACATCTGCATCCTCAGTAAGTCCTTTGGAAAAATCCACATCAAAAATGCGACCGCCCAGCTTCATTCCAAAGGAAAGCTTGCTATTGGCGCTATCCAACTGAATGGTATAGGAGACATTTCCATCCACCGATATTTCTGAAGAAGGTCCCAAGGCATCACGGGAAATGATTCCCCCTACCCCAAGCTTGTTTTTCAATGGCGTATCCACGGCCAACACCTGAGTATTCGGAGCCCCATTAATGTCCACCCATTGCGAACGGTGGAGCAGCAAAGCTGTTAAATGACCATTATTTCCAGCATAGGCAGGGTTAACGCTCATAGTGTTGTACATGTACTGGGTAAATTGAGGGTCCTGTTGTGCGGATATGGAAATTGAGCACAGGACAAATAGAAGCAAACTTAATTGCTTACAACTCTTAGTGCTTAACATTAAAGATACAATCCCCATTTTTATCTGTTTAAATACAACCAGTCCGTTCGCGGTTCTGAACCATCGCCCAAATCCAGTACATAATAATAGGTTCCAACGGGCAATTGGTCTTCCGGTTGAACCATGGCACGTCCATTGGGCGTACCGTCCCAATCATTTTTATAGGATTTGGTCTGGAACACGATATTTCCCCAACGGTTGTACACTTGAAGCGTATTGCCCGGATAACGGGAAATACAATCAATCTTAAAATAATCGTTTACACCGTCTCCATTTGGAGAAAATTCATTGTACACTACCAAACAGCTAGGCTCAACAAAAGCCTCGGCAATGTTATTGCTCTCATCCATATCCCATTGATCTACATAGACCAAACTGACCCTGTTCACGTAATCCTCAATATCCTGTACTTCCACGGTCAGCAATAGAGTGGCTGTTTCAGAAACATCCAAGGATTCTATCTCCCAAAAAGAATTTTCGGAATCATATGTGCCTAACGTGGCCTCCGAACCGACATATTGATAGCCCAAAGGCAATTCTTCCTGTATGCCAATATTGGTTGCATCATCAACACCTTGATTGGTCACCGTAATCTCAAATACGACCTGGTCACCGATATTGGGCATTGCGTTGTTTACACTTTTTGTTATGGCCATATCGGTTACTTGTGGAACTACCATAGCAGTTGCCTCGTCATCATCAACAATACCATCCATAAAGTCATCCTCACCTAACCCAGTTGCTGGGTCACTGTCTGGATCGGCATACAAACTATTTGAAACAAAAGCTTCGTTCAAATACTCGTCTTGATTCCCTGTAGGTGCATTGACCACGGCCAATATTTCCAAACTTTCAGTATCCTGATTCAAAATGGTTCGGTTCACGTTCCAAACTCCAGTCACAACATTATACACCCCTGCTGTAGAGGTATGGGATTCATAAGTATAACCAGAGGGCAACATGTCTGTCACTTCAACATTTCTGGCATCGGACGGACCGTTATTGGTAACACTAACAACAAAGCGAACTACATCACCCACGTTCGGATTGGCATTATCCACAGTTTTGAACAAGGAAAGGTCGTTCAGTCCTCCAGGAACAGGAATCACAGTTGCTTGATCATCCTCCGAACCCAAATTATTGTTCGGTGCAGAATCAGGATCGTACGTGTCCAAAGCAATCAGTTCGGCCGTATTCTTGTACTCTCCGCTAGAAAGGACAATCGCCCTAACTTCCAAAGTTTCCGTTGTACCATTGGTGATCATCGGCAAATCCCAAGAACCCGCAATTTCGTCATAAAGTCCAGTAGATGTTGTAGCAGAGACAAATTGATAGCCGTTCTCCAGCTCATCTTCAATAATTAATCCTGAAGCATCATTGGGCCCGTTGTTGTTCACCTCGATGGTAAAAACAACTTCATCCCCTACTTCGGGATTCATATCGTTTATTGTTTTGGATACGGAAATATCGGTTACATGTCTTGGTGTAACCGCTTGTTGATCTTGATCATCCTCCGAAATAATATTATTACCAGGTGTGGAATCAGCATCAAAAAAAGTAGCATCCATTACTTCCGCTATTGCCGTGTAATTTCCAGAAGGATTCACTTCGGCCACAATTTGAAGCTCTGTTTGCGACCCTAAAGTCAAATTACCAACATCCCAATTTCCGTTTGATGGGTTAAACAACCCTCCCGAATTGTCAGAAACATAGGTGAAGCCATCGGGCAACATGGTTTCCACTTCAATTCCAATGGCATCACTGGGACCCTCGTTCAAAAGGGTAATTGTAAACGTAACTTCTGAACCTACATCCGGAGTTTCATTGTCCACGCTAATATTCAGATTAAGATCAGCAGACGGAATCGGTGTTGTTCCAGCATTATCCTGATCGTTTTCAAAAATGTTGTTGTTGTTGGGTATGGAATTAGGATCATATTGGTCAGCGGCAAATACTTCGGTGACATTAAAATAGTCCCCGCTATTGTTCACGGTGGCTACAATGGTTAGCGTTTCGGTACTGGCATCTGCCATATCACCATTGATCATCCACAATCCTGAGGTGGCGTTGTAAATCCCAGCTGTAGTACCATGGGAAAGGTAGGTGTAGCCATCGGGCAACAAATCCATCACCTCGACTCCGGTGGCATCACTTGGCCCTAAATTGGTGATGTTGATTGTAAAAATTACCTCTTGTCCAACATATGGACTCAATATGTTCACCGATTTGCGCAATAACAAATCTGCCACTGGTATCACAATGGGTTCCACGGTCTGCTGATCATCTTCTGATTCGTTATTGTTATTTGGGGTTGAATCCACATCGGTTTCGTTAATATTGGTCAACTCAGCAGTATTACTATAAATTCCCGTAGACAATACTTCCACGGCAATTTCCAAAGTCTCGGAGTCGCCATTGGCCAAATTGCCAACGACCCAAGACCCATTGGTTGCATTGTATGTTCCATTAGACGGATTAGCGTTCACCAATTGATAACCGGATGCCAAAAGATCTGTGACCACCACATTGGTAGCATCGCTTGGCCCCTCATTTTGAACAGTTACAGTAAAAAGTATCTCCTCTCCCACTTCTGGAATCAGTTGGTCTACGGTTTTGGTCACAGCAATATCAACCAAAGGTTCTGGTATTACGGAAACTTCGTCTTGGTCATCCTCACCAGGTACATCATTATTTGGGGTTGAATCACTATCAGTTTGATCATGACCAGTAATTTCTGCAATATTATCATAGTCTCCAGATGCATTTACATTGGCAAGTATATTAAGACTGCCAGAACTTCCACTGGCCAAAGACGCTATGTTCCAAATTCCCGTGGTTTCATCGTAGGTACCTCCGCTATCATCCGAAACATAGCTATAGCCCGAAGGCAATAGATCGGTAACTTCCACTGAGGTTGCGCCACTCGGGCCATCATTGGTTACCGTTAGTGTAAATCTGACATTATCACTCACCAAGGGTGGTGATTTATCAATTGTTTTGGTCAAGGATAAATCAATAAGTTCTTCGGGGGCCACGACCACATCTCCTTGGTCATCTTCCGAAGAAACACCATTGGAAGGTGTTGAGTCAATATCAAAAGCATCGGAAGCAATAACTTGGGATGTATTTGTATAATTTCCTGAGGCATTTACCACAACATCAATGGTAAGGGTCTCTGTATCACCATTGGGCAAAGTTCCAACCTCCCAAAAACCACTGATTGGATCATAGGTTCCCGTGGTCGCAGAATAAGAAACAAAATTGAAACCTGACAGCAACTGATCTACTACGCGCACATTAGTTGCATCGTGTGGGCCATCGTTGGAAATGGATATTTCAAAACTAATCTGTTCACCCACAAAAGGTGACAAATCTCCTCCTACTACAGACTTGGTCAAGGATAAATCGGCTTGAAGCGGGCCTACTGTTATGTTGTCCTCATCATCTTCACTCTGGTCGCCATCATCATTGTTAGGTGAACTGTCCACATCCAATTGATTTGAAAAAACCACTTCGGAAATATGAGTGTATTCCCCCATAGTGCCAGTTGGTGTCAGTACGGTGGCATCAAAATTTAGCGATACCGTATTGGTTCCGACCGGAACATTGAAACCGAACCAAGTTATCTTTTGTGAACCATCTACGGAACCAGAATTATTAATTGCCGTAATATTATTGTAGCCTGAGGGAACGAAATATTCTACCACAACGCCAGTAGCTTCCACATCGCCCAGGTTGCTAAGATTAATGGTGAAATTGACCACATCACCTATATCCGGTTCAGGGTCGCTGGCGATGATTTCCATTTCCAGGTCGATACCTTGAATTGTAATTCCAACAAAGTCCGAAGCTGTATCACAACTTGGACCAGAAACTGTCCACTCAAAAATATAATCTCCCGGCACCAAACCCAAGAGTTGAGTTTGTGGATCATTAACGTCGTTAAAATTTACCGATGATGGTCCGGACAATCGCGACCAAATTCCAGAACCTCCAACTGGTGGGGTATTTGCGTCCAAAAAGACTGATGTAGTCTGATCATAAGTTTGATCTGGGCCTGCATCAACCGCACAATCTTGCGAGTATCCCACTTGAAATAAAGTGAGCATAAGAAAAACCATCAATAAAAAGCTCCTTGGAACTAGGGAGGATTGGGGTTTGTTCATAGTTGGGTTGATGAGGTTATCCTTACTTGATAAGGCTTACCCAAACTTATCAAGAACAGCGAAGAATTGAGAAGTTATGTTGTATGCTAAGACGGTTTTGTTGTGAAAACATACATTACTGATGAAAGAAACACCTCAATTTTACAGTTTTGAATAGCACACTCATAGACTAGAAATAGTAGTACTGAACAACTTTTTAGATTGTTTTAATGAGTTGTCATAAAAAAAGAGGCCTCGATTTCCCGAGACCCCTTAGTTTATATTGATTGGTATTTTAATTCTCTATGCCTCACAGCTCACACAATCCTTCTTTTGCTTGAATTTCTGTGCAGCATTCATACTGTGTTGGTAATACAAAGATTTTAGCCCCAATTTCCATGCGGTAACGTGGATTTTGTTGACATCTTTAGTAGGCATATCAGGGTGTACAATAATATTGACCGATTGTCCTTGATCAATATGATTTTGTCTGTTCGCCGCTTGATATACAATATCCAATTGATCCAATTCTGAATAGGTCTTGAACACCGCTTTTTCCTCCTCGGTCAAGAAATCCAAGTGCTGAACAGAACCGTCCATATCACGAATGCTCTTCCAAACTTCTGAGGTGTTTTGACCTTTTTCTTCCAATAACTCCATCAAAAATGGATTTTTGATGGTGGTCTTTATTTTGGCAATATCCTTTACATAGCAATTGGACCAGATAGGCTCGATTCCTTGGGATACCTGACCCAAAATAAAAGCCGAAGAAGTAGTCGGTGCAATGGCGTTCAATGTAGCATTGCGTCTTCCGTAGCCTTTCAATACTTCGGGTTCACCAAAACGTTCTGCCAACTGTTCGGATGCTTTGTACGAACGCTCTTTGATTTCTTTGAATATCTCGCTGTTCAAGTTATAGGCCTCTTGGCTGTTGAAGGCCAATCGTTTGGACTGCAACAAGGAATGCCATCCCAAAGCACCTAGACCCAATGACCGGTTTTGCTTGGCAAAGTTGTAGGCTCTTTCCATAAACAAGAAGGTTTGTTGGTCTTCTCTATCGGAAGAATCCCTGTAAGCTTCCAGTTTTTCGATAAACTCAGTAATCACGGCATCCAAAAAGTGAACCATGGTTTCAACCGCATCGGTCTTTTTCCATTTATCGTAATGCATCAAGTTTATACTGGAAAGCACACAAACAAACGACCAGTCATCATTGGAAGGCAACATAATCTCCGTACACAAGTTACTTGCGTGGATACGGTGGTTTTTGTCTTTATAAACATCTGCCGCACCATCGTTGGCATTGTCTGAGAAGAATACATATGGATATCCCATCTCTCCTCTGCGCTGCAATACTTTGGCCCAAACTGTTCTTTTATCCGTGTCACCTTCTATCATTTCTTGCATCCACTGGTTGGTTACTGTTACCCCGTGGGTCAATTGTTGGATAGGATTCCCTTCAGTACCGATTTCCAAAAATTCCATAATGTCCTTATGGTCAATCGGCAAATATGGAGAAAAACGACCGCGACGAACAGACCCTTGGCTTACCACATCGACCATGGATTCGAACAACTGCATAATATGAACAGCTCCGGAGGCCTGTCCATTATTTTTAACAGGAGCACCCCTATGTCTGATCTTACCAAAGTATCCCGATGTTCCACCACCTAGCTTGGACATCATTCCCACCTCTGATTGCGTGTACAGGATATTCCCCATATCATCATCAATGTGCGACCCAAAGCAACTAATGGGCAAACCACGTTTTTTTCCAAAATTGGACCAAACTGGGGAAGCTAAAGAGAAAAAGCCTTCGGACATGTAGCCGTAGAATTTATCCGAATACCCCGGTATCTGCAAAATCTCCTCTGCTCTATCACCAATTTCTCGGATACGTTCCTCAGGGCTAACTCCTTCGGTAAGGTATCCTGATGCCAAAAACTTTCGGCTATACTCGTTCAACCATTCAAATCCCTTACCTTCTTCGCTCTTGAGTTTAGATAGGGTATCTTTTCTTGCATTTACAAGTTCTTGGGTTTTGTTATCCTGCTTTTGGTCAGTGGTCGGGGTTATTTGTGTTCTCTTCTCCATAATTTAAAAAAGGTCGTCGCTGGTTATACTTTGTGTTCTTTTGCTATAGTTGATGGATCTTTTTACAAAAAAGTCTCCGTGTTTTGTTCCTATGATTTCGTCATCGAACCATTCGGTCTGCTCCAATAGTTTTTGATCGACATCGAATATTTTGGAGATTCCAATGCTCTCCAACGAATTGTTGAATCTGTTTTTGATGAATTCATTCACCAAGTTCTTTGGTAAGAAATCCAATTCACCGGCCTCAAAAATCCAGTCCACTATTTTGCTTTCCGCCTCAAATGCTTTCTCGCAGATATCCTGAATCATTTCCTTATAAGCATCATCGAACCACTCCGGGTGTTCTTTTTTGATGATGTTGATCACATCGATACCGAAGTCTCCATGGATTTGCTCTTCTTTTGAAGTAGCTTCTACCACATTCGATATTCCCTTCAGTACATTCTTATGCTTGTTGAACGCCATGATGATCAAAAACTGAGAGAATAGGGATACATGCTCAATGAACAAAGAGAAAAGCAAAATGGATTCTGCATATTCCTTGTTGTTCTCACTTTTTGCATTTTTAAGTGCAGTCTCCAAATACTGCACTCGTTTCATGATAACAGGTTTCTTCTTCAGATTTTCGAACTCCCTGTTCAACCCTAAAATTTCCAAAAGGTGGGAGTAGGCATCGTGGTGACGCACCTCACTTTCGGCAAACGTAGCTCCAACCGAACCAATCTCGGGCTTAGGCATTCTATGATAAATATCCCCCCAGAATGATTTTACCGCTACCTCAATTTGAGAAATGGCCAACATGGTATTCTTGATGGCACTACGTTCAACTTCGTTCAACCCAGATTTAAAATCCTGGATATCGCTCGTAAAGTTGAACTCGGTATGGATCCAATAGGAATGTCTGATTGCTGGAACGTACTCATACAATTGTGGGTACTCGTAAGGCTTCAGATTTATGCGCTTCTCGAATATATCCGACTCGCGCATTTGAGCCCTCTTGTTCCTGTAAATGATGTAAGCTTTTGCGGCATCGTGGAACTCACTATCCATTAATTCGTTCTCAACAACATCTTGCACTTCCTCAACGGTAGGCAAATAATGTTCGTCTTGACTTTTTCGTTCCAACAACGTTTGGTTTACGTTGTTGGCAATGGTCTGCGCATCGGTGATCTGACCATGCTCCACAGCGGTCATGGCCTTCAAGATTGCATTTGTAATCTTGTGTAAATCAAATTCTTGCGTACTAAAATCCCTCTTAGTTATGTGAGTAATCTGCATGAAGAAAACGGTTTGGAGTTGAAAAAAATAGCTTGACTGTAAAATTCACATTTTCTTTACTTGGATTTTAAGTCACCCCAATCAGGTTCTTAACACTTTTATCAACATTTGAAATTTTGGACAACAAAAATCCGTGGGAGCAAACGTAAAATAAGGGCTCCGAAAAAAACAGGCAATCCTCATCCCTGTCAATTTTTTTTTCACAGTTTTTTAACAAAAACTGTTGGCAATACAATCGAAACCTGTAAACATCTGGTATTCAGTAGAGATCAAAGAAACAGGTGGAATTCATAAAAGTTTGTCAACCGGCCTTAAAGATCAAGGCATACATCTCTTAAAAAGACTTGTCAACAATATTATGAGCAAATGAAAAATCCAATTTTAAGGAACCAGAACATTCAGGGCCTTTTCCTCAATGGTAACCACAACTTCACCATCGGCCAAATGGTGTAATTCACCATCTGCCTGCATGAGGTGATTGGCACCATTGTCCTCAAAGGCCAATTTGAGTTGCTTAACCTTGAAATATTGCACCTTTTTGAGGTATTGATTCAGCCTAAGGAGAAGAAAGAAACCAAGCATCAGCATTTCTCCCCTGTTCAAGTTTTCAATAATCACCACGTCCAACAAACCATCTTGCAATGATGCCATTCGAGTAAGGGAAATATCATATCCCATTACTTTGGAGTTGGAAACAAAAAACATAAAGGGGTTTGCCTTGAAAGTCCTTCCGTTCAGTTCAACATTTATCCTTTCACTGTTTTTAAAATCTTTAATGGACTTTAGCACGGCTTTAAGGTAGGACCAAAACCTTCTTTTACCGCAGTTGTTATAATTGGAAATTACCTTTGCATCAAAACCGATCCCCATATTGCTAAAAAAGGGTTTCCCGTTCACCAAGGCGACATCTATTCCATTGGTTGTACCTTCCTTGATAATTTGAACCGCCCCCTTGATATTTCGAGGGATTTCCAGACTCTCGGCCAATCCATTCCCTGAACCCATAGGTATAATTCCCAAAGGCACGTCGGTTCCCACTAAACACGAAGCTACTTCGTTGATGGTACCATCCCCTCCACAGGCTACAAGAACTTGAGCTCCCTCTCCCAAGGATTCTGTGGACAAAACCTTAGCATGACCGGCGTAATTGGAAACTTTTAACGTTAATTCGTATTGTTCCGAATCGAAGTATCCGGACAAAAAACTTTCGTTGAATTTCAAATCTCCCTTGCCAGCAATCGGATTCACTATAAAATGTACCTTCTTCATTGCGCAAGGTTTACATCTAGTCCGCCATGGTTATAGAGATAATCCGCCAATTGGTAAAATGAAATGGTCTGAGTCAGAAATGTAGTGTCCAGCGCCTCTTTTTTTAAGCTGTTGTCCTGCTGGTTCCATTTATATTGATTAGCGGTCTTGCCATCACCCAAAACCATTAAATCATTTGCTTTTAAAAGGCCAAGCTTTCTATAGTTCCCTATAAAAGCTCTTTGTTCCGAAGGCTTCAAACTAAAAACATCCCTTCCAAAAAAGTTGTTCTTATACTCCCAGCCCAAAAGTGAGAACAGGGTTGGCATTACATCTATCTGTGAACATTGCTGGTCAATTTGTGTTCCTTTTAACCCATCAGCATTCACGATAATGGCCGGAATATGGTAATTGGCAACATCCAACTCCCATTTACCTGCGCTACTGGCACAATGATCGGCCATAATAACAAAGACCGTATCCTTGTACCAAGACTTGGTTTGGGCCTTTTTTAAAAAATCTCCAATAGCATAATCCGTATACTTTACCGCTCCACTCCTTCCAGTACCTGATGGAACATCTATTCTACCTTCTGGGTAGGTATAGGGCTTATGGTTAGAAGTGGTCATGATAAAATTGAAAAAAGGTTTTCTTTTCTTTAAAGAACTATCAGCCTCTTTTAAGACCTTATTGAAAATATCCTCATCACATACGCCCCATGCATTTTCAAAAGTCACCTCATCATCTTCTATATTATTTCGTTTTGTTACAATGTCCCCCGATGGCAAAAAGCCTCTTCCACGATCTACAATATCAAACCCATTTCCGCTGAAAAATTTGTCCATATTGTCAAAATAACCATCACCTCCATAAAAGAAAGTCCTAGCGTAACCCTTACTTTTGAACACTTCGCCAATAGTATAGAGGTCTTGGTTGTGTTCCCGCTTTACGATACTTCGCCCGGGCGTTGGTGGTACGGCCATGGTAATGGCTTCCATTCCCCTAACCGTTCTTGTGCCCGTTGCATACAGATTTGTGAAATAGGTTTCAGCTTTCGCAATGGAGTCCAAATTAGGGGTCAACCTTTCGTCATTCCCAAAAACACCTAAATAACCAGCACTCAAGCTCTCCACACAAATAAGTACCACATTCGGTCTTTTTTCTACATCTCCTTTCACGAGTCTTAAAATGTTCTTTTGGGGGTTGAGAAGGCTATCGGAGGGAGCTTTTACACGTTCCTCGACCATAGAAAGGGCTTTCTGTTCAGGGATGGTCCTATAGAATTCCGTATAGCTGAGCTCGTTGTTCCTAAAAGCTGCAAAAAAGGAATAAATTCCCGCTTTGGACAGCTCGTTGTTATAGCGGTTGTTAGAAATCTCTGCATCTTCGTTCTCTATGGTTCCACTGTAAAATGAAACCAGTACCAAAGCGATAAGTGTGGGCACCAACTTTTGTCGAAAAGTAGTTGTAGCCCCAAATGCTTTATTGAACACTCCCTTACGTTTAAATAACCAGATAGTGAACACCACCAAAAGCAACATGCCACTGATAAGAATAGGCAGTGGATAAGATTCATTGATGTTCTTTACCACTTCATAGGTATATATCAAATAATCCACTGCAATAAAATTGAAACGTCTTTGGAACTCATCCCAAAAAGTGATTTCAGCAAAAAAGGAAAAATAAACAATCAACAATCCAACGAACAAACCAAAATAGGAGACAATCCGATCCGCAAGAGAACCATAAAACTTCTTAGGTAGTAAAAGAAAGTACAGGGTAGCCACCGCATAGAAAAAAGATATCGTACCCAAATCAAAAAACAGGCCCACGCAGCATATTTTGACCAACCCAAAAAAGGAATGTTCTATCTGTGAAAAGTCTATGGCCAAGAAAATTAACCGAACCAAAGAGGAGACGATCAAAAACAACACTGCAAAAGCATTGATTATGGAAAAACGTGATGGGAAAACATTTTTAAACATATCCAAAATCCAATTTTAATCCATTACAAACTTGAATCCCAAACCAAAATAATTGGCATTAAGACCTGTGCTCCGCTGATAATTGTTGTACTTCAGGTCTATGCTCTTTAAGCCAAAATGCCATGTCCTGAACTTGGTAAAAATATCAGTATAGGTGATTCCGAATCCAATTTGATGGGCATCGTAGGCCGATAAATCAAAATCCGATGTATAATATTGACTGGTAGATAGATGGGTGTCGAATGGAGCAAAATAATCTATCTGGTTCTGCGTATAATATCGATATGATGGATAAAGGGTAAAATTTTGGGTGATCTTAAAGGGCAGCTCAATACTCGCCGTGTGCGACTGCAGCCCCCAATCATCAAAATAATAACGATAATACGTCCGCACCGTAAGCACCTCGTTGAAATAATGATTCAAACGAAAACCAATTGGAAATTTCATCCTATTGTCCGGAAGCCGCTCCATATCATCAGCCAACATGAACACGTCCTTGTTCCTGGATGAAGTATAGTAGGGTATACTGGAGGGGTTTCCAATAAAATAGTTGGGAGCATCTGCAAAATATACCCGTTGCATGGGGTTGGAGAGCCAACCCTGTTGATTTACCACATCGGCAAAAACAGACATTTGCGTATTCTTGCCCAGAATTTGGGAAAAGGATACCGAAAGCGCAAAACTGTTCCTTTTTTTGTCAGAAATCAAGCTAAATCCATCAACCGGCCGCCACGTATTTGTTCCATTTTTGTCAGTGATATTTCCGTTGCTATCCAAAATATCTACCCCATTGAAAAACCCACTGTTCAGGTTGTTTCCTGCTTCCAGATAACTATCCAACTCGGTAGGATACCTAGGTAACCAAGTGTCCAAAAACACGCTGCCCTTTACACTTACTTCAGTATTTTTCTCATTAAACAACTTGGTAACCCCACCTCCAAAACCAAAGGATGTATAGTCATATTCCGTTGCAAAAGATGCATTGGCGTTCCATATCTGGTTCCTATCATCTGAGCTATGGGCATATGCCACGGTAATACCACCCCAGGTATCTTGTCGCGAAGCTCCGGAAGATGCCACCCATGGACTTCCGATTACCCCGGAATAACCTCCATTATTGTTATCATCATCAAATTCATCATCATCACCTCCACCCCCTACACCAGATGTACCAGAAGCTCCACTAACACCTGATCCTCTTTTGGTTAAATCAAATGGGTTCAAATTACTGGAAGATGCCGAAGTATAGGTGGAAATACCTGCATCCACGGTTAAAACATCATCATCATTTAAGGGAATACTAACCACAATGGATGGTGCCACATCGGTCAATTTCTCAGTACCAATACCCCCGGTAACCGAAGCATTGTTTCCTGTTTGCTCATAATAACTGGACAGGATATCCACTTCAGTAGATTCCAGCACACGTTTTTTATAGCTTCCGGTGTTTTCTTGCTGGGCTAGACCAACGAAAGGACACAGCAGCAAAACCCAAATTATCTTATACATATTCCACTCAATTACATCCACAGCCACCTCCTGTTTTTCCTCCATTTCCACCAGAGGCACCTTCGCGGTATACTTGATAATTGGTTTCAAACTTTGCCAACTTTTTATCGGCCAACACCATGTCCGGATCATTGATATTTACCTTATCATATTCGTGCAACACTACGCAAGATGACAAGCTGGACAAGCTGCACAATGCAATTAAGATCTTCTTCATATTCAGATTTATCTACTTTGGGTTTCTATTTCTTTTAGGGCAATATTTTTGGATGTGATAATCTTATTGTCTTCATCCACAATAATGCATTCAACTCCCTTCAACTGGTTTACAAAATCGAGGCCTGTTTCTACCCCCATTACAAATATGGAAGTGGCCAAAGCATCTGCCAGTTCAGCGTTCTTGGTGAAAACTGTAGCACTTAAAATTCCCTTACTAGGGTATCCTGTCCTCGGATCTATAATGTGGGTATAGCGCTCCCCGTTGAGCATAATGTATTTTTCATAATTGCCCGATGTGACTACGGCTTGATCCTTTATGGGCAACCAAGAAAAAACCTTGCTCTTGTTCAATGGATTTACAATGGCCACCATCCAGTCCTTTCCATCAGGTTGGGTACCCCACGCATTTAAATCGCCAGAGGCATTGATGATACCGGAAGTAACCCCGCGTTTCATCAACAATTCCTTGGCTTTGTCCGCGGCATATCCTTTGCCAATGGCCCCAAAGCCAATCTTCATTCCCTTATTTTTCAAAAAAACTGTTTGATTCTTATGGTTTAGAATGATATTTTGATAACCGACTTTGGATACTGACTGTTTTATTAATTCCACTGGGGGCATCTCCGTTATCGAACCATCAAATTTCCAGATACGGTCCATTGAGGCGTAACTGATATCAAAAGCCCCTTGGGTCAACATGGAAACCTTGAGGGCCCTTTCAATAAGTTGAAAAAGCTCCGAATCAACTTTTACCGGAGACACTCCTGCGTTTCGGTTGATGGCGGAGGTTTGCGACTGGGGATCCCATGAGGAAATTATTTTTTCGATTCTCGAAATCTCAGCAATGGCCAAATCCAAATATTTATCTCCCTGCTTTTGATTTTCTGCCACCACGGTAAGATCGAACCTGCTTCCCATCAATTTTAGGGTACGTTGGTATACTTGAAGGTTGGGTGTAGTATCCTTACCAATGGAAATTGATTCTCCTGAATATCCTACAACAACCAAAAAGAGTAGAACTACGCTGGACATGACTTGCTTTAACCTCAACATCTTGGTAACCTTAAAAAGAGTTCAACTTGTTGAAATAAGCTTTCGGGCCTATTTTTTCGTACCCAGTTTGTCCCAAGACCTTTCCCGATGGGTCCAGCACCACCACATAAGGAAAATATCCCTTGGGGTTGTACTTTGCTGCCAATGCTTTATTCCGGGCTTCTTGTTCTGCCGGCAATTGGTTCTTTTTTCTTCTGGGAAAATCGGCCTTGAGCATAACAAAGTGATCTTTGGCCAATTTTTTAAAATCATCTTTGCTCCAAACCTCTCTGTCTAACTTAATACAAGGCGCACACCAATCGGAACCCTGAAAAACCAGCACAATGTTTCGGTTATCTTTTTGCGCCAGGTCTTTGGCTTTTTCAAAATTTGTTTGCCATTCCTGGGCAGCAAGGTTCTGTAGTAGAAAAAAACAACCTATGACCAAGGTTGCAACCCATTTTTTGTTGTCCATAACTAGATATTAATTTCTTTTTCTATTACTTAGACAGCCAAAAAACAGGACACCCTATTTTTTTCTAACTATTTTTATAATCTACTTAAAGTAGTTACGCCCAAAACAGGACATGACAGAGGAAGAGCCATCGATTTGTGAGCAAAAAACCTACAATCAAATATTTCGTGACCACTACGAAGTGGTAACACGATTTATTTATTATAAATGTGGAGACCTTCAACAGGCCGAGGATATTGTACAAGATGTTTTTGTAAAACTTTGGAAATTGTGCTCCACTGTTTCTTTTTACAAAGTAAAAGCTTACTTGTACAGGGCGGCCAACAACTCTTTCCTCAATGAAAAAGCTCATGAAAAAATTGTATTGAAACATTTGCATAAGACAACCCCTTCGGTGGATAATGAAAATCCTGAGTATTTGATGCAAATGGATGAGTTCCATGAAAAACTGAAGATGGCCATTGCTTCCTTGCCCCAAAAGGAAAGGGAAGTATACCTTTTGAGCCGGGTAGAAAAGAAAACCTATGCCGAAATCGCAGAAATATTGGGACTCGGGGTAAAGGCCATTGAACGTAGAATGAGCAAGGCCTTGTTGCTTCTGAGGGAGGTTCTTGGAAAAGAATTAAAATTTTAATAGGGTAAGTGGTTGTTTAACTGTCATTTAAATAAGAGAGCTAATGCCTATGAATGAAAAATACGCCAGTGAAGATTTTTTGACCCGATGGTTAGCAGGAGAATTGAGCGATGAAGAGCTAGCAGGGTTTAAGACATCCAGTGTCTATGGGGAAATTATGGCCATTGACAATGCAGCCAAAACCCTGAGCGGCCCCAAAATAGATGTGGAAAGCGCCCTCTCCCGTGTTGCTTCAAAAAACCAAAAGGCACAAAAAGAGCCCAATGTAAAACGTTTGTGGGTGTTCACGGCCGCTGCTGCTTGTATTGCAATACTGTTTGCAGGCTACACCTATTTCTACAGTACCAAAACCTACTCCACCGGTATTGGGGAAAAAGAAATCGTGCTTCTCGCCGATGGTTCCTTTGTTGAGTTGAATGCCAATTCAACATTATCTTACAAACGATTTAATTGGGAGGAAGACCGCTCTGTGAATTTTGATGGAGAGGCATTTTTTGATATTAAATCTGGCAAAGATTTTACGGTAAATACTCCCCAGGGAACAGTTTCGGTCTTGGGAACCAAATTCAATATTAAGATCCGTAAGGATTTAAAAGTACAATGCTATGAAGGTTCCGTGGTGTTTACTCCATTGGACGAAACAAATTCTAGCATGGAGCTTACCGAAGGAATGGAAATTCAATTGATAAATGAGCAGCTTTATCAAAAACAATTTTCACAAAACACTCCAGACTGGCAAAATGGATTTTCTTCCTTTTCAGAACGGCCACTTTACGAAGTGCTGGACGAACTTGCTTTACAGTATCCCATTCAATTTAAGTTAGATACTGTTGATGTCAATCGTAAGTTCACAGGAAAATTTACCCACAACAATCTTGAAAATGCCCTAAAGACAACTTTGGAACCCATGGGTGTCAAATATCATATTTCTACGGACAAAAGAATTGTTACCTTGTTTGAATAAGAAATGAGGTATTTTATATTCGTATTGTTATTCCTTTTGGGCCTCCCTTTATCATATGCCCAAGAAAATCTATTCTTCAAGTTTGAGGAAACCCCCTTAAAAGAGGTCATACTTCAGCTGGAAAAGGAAATGGGCCTGAGCTTTTCCTATGCTGAGGACCTCATTGACAATAAAACTATTACTGCCTTGGCCGAGGGCTTGTCCATGAACGAACTTCTCGGTCTTCTTGAAGCACAGTCCGGATTACATTTTGAAAAAATCGATGGCCAAGCACAGATTATTATTGCACCTATTTCACTAGAAAAAGAAGTCTGCATCTACTTATTGGACCAAGATACCCGTACACCCATTACAGAAACCCAAGTTGTGGTAGATTCAAGTTTGGTAATGGAAACTGATCAAAAAGGAAATGTCAAGTTTAAAGATTCAGGGAAAACCAAATATCTGATTAAAGTTTCGGGTTATGGCTCTTTGGATATTCTGCCAACGAAAACATGTGACCCCATCTATCTATCGGCAGTTTACAAAGAACTGGATGAAGTCATAGTCACTTCATACATTACTAAGGGAATAGACCGGAATCGCAATGGTTCCATTACTATTACCCAAGAACCTTTAGGACCAATTCCTGGACAGACAACACCCGACATCTTACAGAGTATCCAAATGATTCCCGGTGTTTCCAGTCTGGATGAATCAGCTTCCGGTATACAAATACATGGGGGTACTTCTGATCAAAATTTGGTGCTTTTTGATCATATCCGAGTATTCAATAGCGGATATTTATACGGCATGTTGTCCAGGTTCAATCCCTATGCCACGGAAAAAGCAACCATTTTTAAAACTGCCACCAGCGCCGTCTATGGTGACCGGGTTTCGGGGATTATCGACATAAGTACCGATGACAAGGTTTCCCATAAGGTGTCCGGAGGAGTTGGAATAGATGGATTGAGCGTGGACGGGTATATTAAAACTCCCCTGTCAGACAAATCATCCTTGTCCCTATATGCTAGAAATGCCTATTTGGACATTCTCAAAACCCAGACCTATGAAGCCTATGCCAAGAAAATTTTCAGTAATTCGGGCCCAATTTCAGATAGTAGCGGAAATCCGTTAAACGTAAGTTCCGACGACGGCTATACCTATGATACGAGTGACAGTGAGTTTCGGTTTTACGATATCAATGCAAAATATGTGTACCAGCCTTCTGAAAAGGACAAACTTTCCATTAGTGCATTAATGACCAGAAACCGTACGCTTTTTTCGTTCCAAAACAATGGCGAAACCAAAAGGGATTCCTTGGCCACGGGTAACGGAGGCCTAAGTATCAATTGGAAACACCAAACCTCCACGAGGCAAACAGATCAAATCACCACGTATTTTTCATCCTATGATTCGTATTACCGCAATCTGGAATTGTACGGTAACGAATTGGAAGAAACCAATATCCGAGGGAACAGGATAAGTGATTTTGGATTGGAACTCAAGTCGGATAGGGTTTTTAAAAACAATGATCTGCTAAGTTTCGGATACCAACTTTCCAATACCAATTTGGAAATAGATATGAGCTATATATCCAATTTGGATCCTGCGGACAATATTAGCCTTCCCGTACAGGATAGCAACTTAAAGAATGTACTTTTTGGGGAATACAGCTTCAGAAAAGACAATGGAGCATTATTAAAAATGGGACTTAGAGGGGTACACTATGGCAGTTTAGGGAATCTATATCTGGAACCAAGACTAAATATTGAGCTACCTATCAACAAAAGCTTTCGGATACGCACAGGAATGGAAAGAAGAAACCAACCCATTTCGCAACTTATCGAATTTAACCAAACCGAGCTTAGGCTGGAAAACAATCTTTGGAGACTGTCCGACAATACCAACTATCCCCTTTTACAAAGCAATCAATTTTCGGCAGGTTTACTTTTTGATAAAAATGGGTGGACAGTTGATGCTGAGGCGTATTATAAAAATTTAACAGGCCTCACTTCCTACAGTCAGGGTTTTAATCTGCCCCAACCCAACCTAAGTGAAGGAGAAAGTCGAATTATAGGAGTGGATATACTATTGAAAAAGCGCATTCGAAATTACAGGTTCTGGGTAGGGTACTCCTTCAATGATGTGAATTTTACTTTTGATGAGATCCAGGAAAGCAGTTTTTCAGGAAACAACGATATACCACATAGCTTTAGGGTATCCAATAGTTTGGACATCAAAAACCTGAAGCTTTCCCTAGGATGGCAATATCGCACGGGAACACCGTTTACTCCCATTAAAAATTACGATGAAGAATCCAAAGCAGTTACATTTGAATCGTTGAACAGCGGTAGATTAACCAGTTTCCACAGGTTGGACGCCTCTTTGACCTATGATTTTGCAATCAATCCCAAATCCACTAAAATCCAATTGGGCATTTCAGCTTTGAATATTTATGACCGTATCGTACCACTGGCCATCATCCACAGAACCAATCAACAAAACGGAGAACTACTTTTGGAACAGGTTATACAAAGAAGGTCTTTAGGTTTTACCCCAAACCTAACTGTACGAGTATTCTTCTAAATCCTAACCGAATGCTACAAAACAAAAAGCCCTGACAACAAATGTTGTCAGGGCTTTTTAAAGTACCTTGGGGGGGAATCGAACCCCCACTCCCGAAGGAACTGGATTTTGAATCCAGCGCGTCTACCAGTTCCGCCACCAAGGCATTGGTGTCACATTTTCAAATGCGAGTGCAAAGCTAAAAAATATTTTTTATTTATCATCAAAAAATACTTTCATTTATCCTTTAGCAACCCGAATTAATTCTTAAATTTGCACCTCCTTATTAAAAAGTACTTTAAAACGCTAGTTAACAAGAGATTGTAATGGCCTATCAAGTTCCGGAACCTAAAATTTTTGCTTGCACTCAAAGTGTCGAACTGGGTGAGAAGATTGCCGCTTCCTATGGCGCGGAATTGGGTAAAGTCCAATTCTCACGATATAGTGACGGTGAGTTTCAGCCTTCGTTTGAGGAATCCATTCGTGGAGCACGAATTTTTATAATCGGTTCCACTAATCCAAGTTCGGAAAACTTGATGGAAATGTTGCTGATGTTGGATGCTGCCAAAAGAGCTTCTGCAAGGCACATTACAGCCGTTATGCCCTACTTTGGTTGGGCCAGACAAGACAGGAAGGATAAACCACGAGTTCCCATTGCTGCAAAATTGGTAGCCAAAATGTTGGAAACCGCAGGTGCCACAAGAATAATCACTATGGACCTACACGCGGACCAAATCCAAGGTTTCTTCGAAAAGCCAGTGGATCACCTGTTTGCCTCCACCCTATTCTTGCCTTATTTAAAAGGATTGAATCTGGACAACTTGTGCATTGCATCCCCAGATATGGGAGGTTCCAAAAGAGCCTATGCCTATTCAAAAGCACTGGAATGCGATGTGGTAATCTGTTACAAGCAAAGAGCCAAGGCCAATGTTATTTCCCACATGGAACTAATAGGCGACGTAAAAGGAAAAAATGTAGTGTTAGCTGATGATATGGTGGATACCGCAGGTACTCTTACCAGAGCTGCTGATTTAATGATGGAGAGAGGTGCAGTAAGTGTACGCGCTGTAACCACCCACGGGCTTTTATCGGGTGATGCATACGAAAAGATTGAAAAATCAAAGTTGACGGAATTGATCGTAACCGACTCCATTCCAGTGGACAAAGATAAAAGCAAAATAAAGATATTGTCTTGTGCGGACCTGTTTGCAGATGTGATGCACCGGGTACACCACAATACATCCATATCTTCAAAATTTTTAATGTAAATCAATTTAATATATAACAATGAAGTCAATTACAATCAAAGGATCCCAAAGAGAAAGCGTGGGCAAGGTTTCCACCAAAGCCTTACGTAATGCTGGAAAGGTCCCTTGCGTGCTGTACGGAGGGGATAAACCATTGCATTTTTCATCTGATGAAATCGCATTCAAAGACTTGGTGTACACCCCAAACGCGCACACCGTAGTAATTGAATTGGAGGATGGCGAAAAGTTTGCCGCCGTATTACAGGACATTCAATTTCACCCTGTAACGGACAAAATTCTTCACATTGATTTCTACCAGTTGTTTGAAGACAAACCAATCACCATGAAAATTCCAGTGCGTTTGGAAGGAAACTCTCCAGGGGTACGAAATGGTGGACGCTTACTTTTCAGAAAAAGAAAACTTTCTATTAGAGCATTGCCCGATTTGCTTCCTGATTTTATCACTATTGATATTTCCAAGTTGAGAATTGGTCAAACCATTGCTGTAGAAACTATTCTAAACGATGACTACACATTCTTACACCCAGATAGTACCGCTATCGTTCAAGTTAAAGCATCTAGAACTTCTGTTGATGACGAGTTGGAAGATGAAGATGAAGAAGGTTTAGAAGGTGAAGGCGCCGAAGCTGGTGAAGCTGGCGAAGCTCCTCAAGCCGAAGCTGCAGAATAGCACCTTTAAAAATTTGCAAGAGCATCCCGTTTTTACCTTTGGTAAAATTTGGGATGCTTTTGTATTTTTAGACAAATGGAACAAAGCAAATGCTCAATTTTATCAATCAGCTTTTTAGCTCATCCAAACCATTGTTGCAAGAAACTGACCCTATGAAAAAATTTCTGATTGTTGGCCTTGGAAATATTGGAACCGAATACGATGAAACCCGTCATAATATAGGCTTCAAGATTCTTGATTTTTTGGCGGAACAGGAGGGCTTTACTTTTGAAAGTGCCAAACTGGGGGCCGTTGGCACTTTTAAATACAAAGGAAAAGGTGTGGTATGCCTAAAACCTTCAACCTATATGAATTTAAGCGGGAAAGCTGTAAAGTATTGGATGGACAAGGAAAATATAATCTTGGACAACATATTAGTGGTTACGGACGACCTCAACCTACCTTTTGGCTCACTAAGATTAAAAGGCAAGGGAAGTGATGGTGGCCATAATGGATTAAAGGACATCCAAAATGTTTTACAGACAACTAAATACAATCGCTTTAGATTTGGTGTTGGTTCCGATTTCAGTAAAGGCAAACAGGTGGATTATGTTTTGGGCAAATGGGACGATGACCAAGAAAAAGCCATGCCTGAACGGCTAAAAGTATCAACTGACCTTATACGCTCATTCATATTTGCTGGTGCAAAAAACACCATGAACCAATTCAATGGCAAGTAAATTTAAAACACTTTAAAGTCAAACACCCCTGAATCCGAAGTATTACCTTCCAAATCCGTTGTAAGGACTCTCCAATAATAGACCGTACCAGATTCCACACCCACAGGCAATTCCATGGTGGTTGAATTCGTTATTCCCACGGAAGTACTCGGAGGATTCACCTCTGAGAAAAACACCTCAAAAGAATCAATATCATTGTCCACATCTGCACCGGACCATTCCAAATATACTTCATTGGCAATATCCTTTTGCACCGTAGACCCTGAAGTTGGATTGACTATTTGAGCTGGAAACGGTGCATAGGTGGTTTCTGAGCCTGCATTATAGAACAACCATGTTTCACTTGTGGCCACTTGATCAGAGGTTGAATTCCGTGAGGTGACAGACCACGAATATGGTTTACCCTTAGAAATAGTAAGACTAGCCGATGTTGATGTTGTGGATATATTCTGTGGCACATTGGTTTCCAAATTCACTACAGTTAGGGTATATCTATCGGTATTGTTGGATACCATCCATCGAAAAGTAACTTGGGTAGACGTTTGATTAATATCGGCTCCCGTAGTGCACTCAGAATTTTTCTCGGGAAACACCAAGGCCGCCCCTTCTGGAGCTGGTGGTGGGCCATCATCGCCACCACAAGAAACCAACAAAGCCAATATGGATAATCTAATTATATTCCGAATCATCTTTTAACCACTTTAAACATTTCTCTTACCCCAGCTTTTTCCATACCGAGATAATAAATCCCTTTGGAGAGATTGGACAAATCCAACTGAAGGTTTTCACCATACACTGTTCTCTTTTCTGTCCGAACAAGTCCACCGTTAGCTGTAAATATTTGTATTATAACATCTCCCTGGTAACCTCCCAAATAAACTTCTGTTACACTATCTACTGGATTTGGCGAAAGTATTGGCCGCGAGGAATAAAATAAAGTCTTCTCAACAACTCCTTGACATGGGAGGTTGGAATACACTTTTAATGTGTTAACACCCTCCTTTAAGGCAAGTTGAATGTTGGGCAATTCCGTTTGAGTGACCAAACCATTAAGTTCCACATTGTAAAATGTGGCGCCACTCAATTCTACACTCAAAATACCTGCATCTATCGAAGCATTTGTATCCAGAATGTCTGGTTGGGTAATCACTGTATTAAAACATACCTCTTCATAAGTTATCATTCCATTGGTTCCTGTGATACAAAGGGAATATTCCCCAGCAGTTAAATTATTAAACGTTATAGAGTCGGTAAAATCAAAAGATTCCGTACCACTTGCACCATTAAGAACGGCAGTATAAGCAATGGAAGTATCAAAAGGGGTTACTGTAATGGTGCCATTATTGCTACTACGGCAAGTTTCACTTTCTATTTGAACTTCAAAATTATCTTGGGCAAATCTATAAATGGCACATCCATTGGTATCTACTTCAACACCTTTTGGAGTACCTATACATAAATCATCTCCATCATCAAACACTCCATCCTCGTCTTCATCTGGCCGGTAAGCACCTTCTACACAAACATCCAAAGAAAAACCAATCAATGCTCCCCCATCACTTGCAGCAGTGTCTTGTATTTCCAATATCCATTCTCCCAGGATTGATTCACCTTTTAGAGAGGCCAATGATCCCAAGGGACTAACCACCCCAGATATCGCTGGATTATCTGCACATTCAACAGGACTTCCATCATCATCAAAAACTGCATTAATGTTATTTAAGTCCCCACAAGCATTGGAAATCAAGGTTACCCTAGTTCCCGCCGGCGATATAAGTGTAATGATCAAGTCCTCTAAATAGGTATGGTCCAATTCCAAGTTGACATTCACATCGGATATAGGTAAATCTTCCAAAAAAAACACTGATGTGGTCACTGTTGGCGTACCTGAAGATGAAATAGTAATAGGCAGGTCGTTAGATTCTTTGTTCTTACAATCAACTTGTGATGTAATAAAACTAAGTGCGGTTCCAAAAGTTCCGCTACCACAACCATTGTTTGGCCTAACTCGCCAAAAATATTCAGTCTCCGGATTAAGACCCGTTACCAAATAATTGGTCAAAGGAAGACTTGCTGACTCTACAATATTAACAAATCCAGCATCGGTAGCAACCTCAATATCATAACTGGAATACAGCGGGTTTTCTTCCCAAATGAGTTCAGCATCCAAAGAGACTCCACCCTCTCCATTAGCAGGTGAAAATAGTGCTACATCGGAAAAAATGCCATCCTGTACCGTTAGCTCAAAAATCACACTTTTGGTCACAGATGCTGCGGTCGAAGTAACTGTAATATCATAAACACCGGGAGCAACGCCATTGGTATTGGATAAGGTCAGATCCACCGAAGTATTATCGGAACTTGCTGCTGTTGGAGAAAAGCTTGCGGACAGGCCTGCAGGAACATCTGCCGAGAATGTGGAATTCTCATTAAACCCAACATAGGTTTCATATACAAAAGGAATTACCAAATCATTCGGCTGACAGACCTCATATTTAAGATCAGCAAAATTTAAGACTACTTCGGATTGCTCAACGGTAAAGTCGGTTGTATTAACCGCAAAAAATATGTTGTCACTTGCTTTTACCATGATTCGAGCAGTAGTTGTTACATCACCTGGTAATTGTATTTCTTCGGAGCCATCATTAAGAGTGTTTTCCAATAAAATGATGGGATACGTTAACCCTCCATCCAAGGAAAGAAAAATATCCACGGTTTGAGCATTAACTGGAGTAATATTGGTATTGGCCACATCCCAAGTAATTTCTTGAACCGATCCTGCCTGATAAACCTCGTTGGCTGCTTGGGAAGTAACCAAAAAGGGACCTGCCGCCTTAATGACCTTGACCTCCAAAACATCAGAAACCACTTGTCCTCCTCCTATAGCATTATCACGCACAGTAAAGGCAAAACCAAGGTTCCGTTCTATGTCGGAAACGGTTTCCCATGCACTTCCCGTAGCAGGATTGGTCTGCGTTAGATTACCTTGGGCAACTTCCAATAATTTTGGAAAATATCTTTTTGAGTCCGTACTAGGTGGAAGAGACCTAAAATTGGCGCCACCGGGGTTGGTAGGGCCAAAGGATGCCGTGGTCACCAAACCATCATCTATTTGTTCCCAAGTATAGGTAAGCACATCCCCAATATCGGGGTCGCTTGCAATACCTTCCAATGCAAAAGCAGTACCCTTTGGTATGGTAAAATCGTTTACCGGAGTAAGTACTGGTGGTGAATTGACCAATGCCGTAGTTTGTGCACAGGATGTGGTTTCCAAATAAGTTGATATTTGAAGAATACTGTTATAATGAAAATAATCATCCCCATTGGATGCCACGTTATTCTCCCCAACAATCCCTGCATAACCCATAATTGTGCTACCGCTGGCAGGCTCTGCCTGTACTCCAGTACCTTCAGATTCGAACGACCATGTATGGTTGGCTCCAAATTGGTGTCCAAGTTCGTGCGCTACATAATCCAAGTCATAGACATCCCCTTGTGGATTGTTAGCCGAAGAAAAAGCACTTCCCTTTCTATTGTCCACACAAACGGAAGCTATGAAACCAGCATTTCCATTATCTTCCCCTTCACCAACTTTATGAAAAAGATGTCCCACATCATAATTCGCCTCACCAATTATGGAAGTAATAGTGGATTGTACTTCCGAATTTAAACTATCATCATACGGGTCGGTAACCGCATTTGTAAAAATAATGAGGTCGTTATTGGGTATCAACTCCAATGTAACGCCCAAATCGGTTTCAAAAACTTCGTTCACTCTTGTAATGGTGGCATTGATTCCGGCAAGAGCATCCTCAACTGTCCCTCCCATCTCCTGAGTATATTCTCCTGAGGCAGATATCGCGATTCTATATTTACGTAATACTTGGCCATCTACCAAAGGAACAAGGGTCTTTGCAGTAGTACCTGTGGATTTATTCCCTGTTCCGAAGAGATCTTTGCTGGTTGCGCAGATAAAATCCATCTTCGAGGAAAGTCCATCTTCTTTATCGTACAAAATATAGGCATCTGACTTATTGGAAACCGGTTCCATAAATGCTGTTTTGTTGTTCTGCAAGTCTACAACCATACTTTGAAGACCTTTGTGCGAACTACTCAGCTTCACTTTATATCTCCCGTCGGAACTAACTCCCGTGTACGATTTTATGTTAGGGTATTTCTTGGCAAGGTCAGGATGCAATACCGAAGTTTCTTTCAAATTAAATGGAACCACATTGCCATCATTATTTGGAAGGTACACTACTTGCTTCTTGTTCTTTGCTGCGGAAAAAGATTTTATCCTATCGGAAAACATTCCCTTTTCCAATGAAAAGACACTCTTAGCGCCAGAAATATCCTTTAGTGAAGCACTGCGCAGGTTAGTCTGTTTGGGAATGCTTTTCCAATAACCTTGCTGCCCGTAAATGCAAAAGCAGCTAAAAAATATGGCTATTGAAAAAACAAAATGTAATTTAGCTTTCATACACGGTTAGGCATAGTATAATTTCAAATGTAAGCCTTTTTTTATTTCTTTATTGCGTTGGAAACAATCCATAACATTTCTGATTTCAAGGACATTCCGCACCATACGGTGGTGACAATCGGCACCTTTGATGGCGTACATCTTGGACACCGCAAGATATTGGAACGCCTCACAAATAGTGCCAAAAACACAGGGCTTAAGTCTACAGTGCTCACTTTTTTTCCTCATCCGCGTATGGTGTTGCAAAAAGATGTGGACATTAAATTACTGAACACCCTAGAAGAAAAAAAGCAGATTTTGGAAACCTTGGGACTGGATTATTTGATTATCCATCCCTTTACCAAGCAATTTTCCAGGCTTTCAGCCATTGACTTTGTTCGAGATATTCTTGTGAACAACATCAAATCAAAGAGAGTGATCATTGGTTACGACCATAGATTTGGACGCAACCGAAATGCAAACATACAAGACCTGACCACCTTTGGAAACACCTTCGATTTTGAAGTGGAAGAAATTCCCGCTCAAGAAATTGAAGACGTTTCCGTAAGCTCCACAAAGATCAGAAAAGCACTTTTGGATGGCGATGTGGAAACCGCCAATAGTTACCTGAGCTATGCCTACATGCTCACGGGAACCGTTAAAAAGGGTAAAGGGCTTGGGAAGGATTTTGGTTTCCCAACGGCCAACCTACATATTGCAGAAAATTATAAGCTTATTCCCAAGAATGGCGCTTACGTTGTAAAAAGTAATATTGATGGAGAAGAGTACTTTGGGATGATGAACATCGGATTCAACCCCACTGTAGATGGTTCCAAAAAAAGCATAGAAGTCAACTTTTTCGATTTTGATGGAGACCTCTACGACAAAAAGATTCAGGTAGAACTACTCCATCGTATTCGTGATGAGCATAAGTTTAACTCTATTGAAGAACTTAAAGAACAATTAAGAAAAGACAAGAGCCACTCCCTGGACCTAATCTCCAAATAAATGCTAAGCCAATTTCTTTTTAAGAAGATTGACAATGCACAACTTGTTGTTTTCAGGGTGTTTTATGGCTTATTGGTTAGCGCCGAATGTTATGGTGCCATAGCCACCGGTTGGGTGCACCGAACCCTTGTAGAGCCCCAGTTTACTTTTTCCTTTATTGGGTTTGAATGGTTGCAACCGCTCCCAGGCAACGGTATGTACATTTACTTCGCAGTGATGGGTACCTTGGGCCTTTTGATCGCATTCGGATATAAATATCGGTTTAGCGCATTGGCCTTTGCCGTTCTATGGTCGGGTGTGTATTTGATGCAGAAAACATCATACAACAACCACTATTATTTACTGATGCTACTCGCGTACATTATGGCATTTCTGCCAGCAAACCGAGATGCATCTTTAGATGCCAAATTCAATCCAAAACTCCGTTCACAGACGATGTACAATTGGATAAGATGGATAATTATCATGCAACTCTTTATCGTGTACACTTATGCATCTATTGCAAAATTGTATGGCGATTGGTTGGATTTTAGTATGATTGAAATATTGATGGGCTCAAAGAAGGATTACTATTTGATCGGAGATTTCCTCCAACTAAAATGGGTGCATAAAATAATAGCGATTTTCGGTATTTGCTTTGATTTGCTGATTGTTCCCGCCCTACTCTGGAAACCTTCCAGAAAAACAGCCTTTGTGTTGTCCATCTTCTTCCATTTATTCAACAGTATTGTATTTCAGATAGGTATTTTTCCTTACCTGTCCCTTGCATTCACCGTTTTCTTTTTTGAACCACAGACTATCCGAAACATCTTTCTTAAAACCAAAAAGATAATTCCAGAGACCAAGACCATCATACCTAAAACCAAAAATATGATTTTGACGGTTTTGGGCGTCTACTTTCTGATTCAATTGGTTTTGCCGCTTCGACACCATTTTTTTAAAGATGATGTGCTTTGGACCGAAGAAGGTCACCGTTTGAGCTGGCGCATGATGCTCCGAAGCCGTGGTGGAAGAACCTCCTACAAAGTCGTAAATACCAAAACCAAGGATACCACCAAAATCAACCTAAACGATTACCTCACAAAAAAACAACAACGAAGAGTAGGTTGCTATCCTGATTTTATTTGGCAATTTGCGCAACATCTCAAAAAAGAATACGCCCAAAAAGGAGAAAACATTCAAGTTTTTGTGGAAAACAAGGTCAAAGTCAATCAAAACCCCTATCAACAATTTGTAGACCCCAATGTAGATTTGGCCAACGTTCCATGGAAACATTTTGCCCATAATGATTGGATTCTGCCTTCTCCCAAGGAATAAAGTTGGGCACTTCTTCAGATTGAATTAAATTTGCGGCTCAAAATAAGGCCATGCTTCAAATACAGAACATCAGGGAAAACAAGGAAAGTATCATATCTGCTTTAAAAAAGCGTAACATTGATGCCGCCCCTATGATATCAAAGGTTTTGGAACTCGATGAAAAAAGACGTTCCATCCAAACCGAACTGGACGCTACCTTGGCCGAATCCAACAAACTTTCCAAAGAAATTGGAATACTTTTCAAAACAGGAAAGGCACAAGAAGCCAATGTGCTAAAGGATAAAACCGCTGGACTTAAAGAAGCCTCTAAAAAATTAGGAGAGGACCTAAACACTACTGCCGAAGAACTACAGCAACAATTGTATTTAATACCCAATGTTCCCCACGAATCCGTTCCTGCTGGTAACTCGGAAGATGACAACGAGGAAATTTTTAAGGAAGGAGATATCCCGACATTGTCAGAAGAAGCACTTCCACACTGGGAATTGGCCAAAAAATACGACATCATCGATTTTGAACTCGGTGTTAAGATCACTGGAGCAGGTTTTCCTGTGTACAAAGGAAAAGGTGCTCGTTTGCAGCGTGCCTTGATTGCCTATTTCTTGGACAAAAACGCCGAAGCAGGATACACCGAAATGCAAGTGCCGCTTATGGTCAACGAAGACTCTGGTTTTGGAACAGGACAGTTGCCCGATAAAGAAGGCCAAATGTACCACGTACAAGCAGACGACCTATACCTTATCCCAACCGCAGAAGTACCTGTCACCAACTTGCACCGTGGTGATTTGTTGGCCGAAAGTGATTTTCCCATCAAATACACAGGCTACACGCCTTGTTTCCGTCGTGAAGCCGGAAGCTACGGGGCACACGTTCGTGGACTGAACCGTTTGCACCAATTCGATAAGGTGGAAATCGTGCGTTTGGAGCACCCCGACAATTCATATCAAGCTTTGGATGAAATGGTGGAGCATGTAAAAAATATACTTCGCGAACTCAAATTGCCATATCGCATTTTGCGTCTTTGCGGAGGGGATCTAGGGTTTACCTCTGCCCTGACTTTTGATTTTGAAGTATTCTCAACCGCACAAGACCGTTGGTTGGAAATCAGTTCCGTATCCAATTTTGAAACGTTCCAAGCCAACCGTTTAAAGCTTCGTTACAAGGATGAAAACGGAAAAAGCCAATTGGCCCACACCTTGAACGGAAGCTCTTTGGCATTGCCAAGGGTGTTGGCGGGAATCTTGGAAAATTATCAAACCGACGAGGGCATAAAAATCCCCGAAGTATTGGTTCCTTATTGCGGTTTTGATATCATCGATTAAGGGTTTCAACCATTTATTTGGATTCGCTTAACAGAATCCCCCACATTTCTGCGTTATATTTGAAATAAAACAAGCTATTGCGACGTCTTTTATTTCTCATATTGATTTTATCCAGCTGTATTGGATGGGCACAAGAAGATTTCTTGGCCAAACAATACTTTCAGGATGGTGATTATGAGAAAGCCGTGGTTTTCTATGAAAAATTGGTGGAGACCAACCCAAGGCGCACCGATTATGCCGAGGGATTAGTGGCCTGCTACCAGCAATTGGAACGTTATGATGATGCCGAGACGTTTTTACTTCAGAAAATAGAAGACAGCTACGCATTTCCGACTTTTTACATAGAGTTGGGGTACAATTTTACCTTGAAAAATGAAAGTGAAAAGGCAAATGCCTATTACGATAAAGCCATCAACAAAATTGAGGACAATCCCAACTACGGGTATAGTGTAGGCTATCGCTTCCAAAAATATGCTTTGCTGGATTATGCCATCCAAGCTTATACCAAGGCGATGGAATTAAAACCTGACCTCAATTACGATTTTCAGTTGGCCCGGATTTATGGTGAGCAAGGAGACATTGCAAAAATGTACCAGTCTTACCTCAACCTTATTTGGGAAGGACGAACATCACGATCCAATGTACTCCGCAACATTGACGATTTCATCTCCGAAGACCCTTCTAACGAAAACAATGTACTGTTGCGAAAAGTACTGCTTCAGAATGCGCAGAAAGCACCCGATATTCTTTGGAACGAATTGTTGAGCTGGCTTTTTGTGCAACAAAAACAATACAGCAGTGCCTTTGGTCAAGAAAAGGCCATTTATAAACGAAGTGAAGGTCAATCTGTGGACCGCTTGGAAAACTTGGGAAGCATAGTTTTGGAGGATAAAGACTTGGAAACAGCCACTTCCATCTACGAATATATTGTGGACAACACGGAAAATCCACGGACCAAACTCAATGCAGAACTTAGCTTGATTGACATCGCTTTGGAAAATCCAACAAAAAAAGTACTGGACGATGTGGAAAAACAATTTAAGGACTTAGTGGAAGCATACGGAAATCAAAGTCAAACCCTTCAGCTTCAGATTGCCTATGCCAATTTCTTGACATTCAAAAAAGAGCAGCCCGAACCTGCAATTGCCATGCTCAAACAAAGTTTGGAACTTCCGATGGGCCGAATGACCATGGCTTATGTAAAGTTGGCACTTGGAGACATTTTGGTATTTGATCAAAGATTCAACGAAGCCTTGATTCTTTTTACCCAAGTGCAAAAAAGCGTCAAAAATGATGTCCTTGGACAAGATGCACGGTTTAAAGTGGCCCAGACCAGTTTTTACAAAGGTGATTTTGATTGGGCCCTCACCCAACTTAAGGTGTTGAGGAGTTCCACTTCCCAGCTCATCGCCAACGACGCTATGCAATTAAGTTTGCTGATTTCGGACAACTCCCTTGAAGATTCCACCCAAACCGCGCTGAAAAAATATGCCAGAGCCGACTTGCTGGCCTATCAAAATAAAAACAAAGAGGCCATTGCCTCACTAGAAGACATTTTGCAGAACCATAAAGGAGAAAAAATTGAGGACGAAGCCTTGCTGAAACAAGCAGAACTATTGATAGAGGAGAAAAAATTTGAAAGTGCCGAGTTCAACTATCAAAAAATCGTAGAGTTCTATTCTGATGGTATTTTGGCCGATGATGCACACTTTGCTCTGGGAGAATTATACGAAAACATCTTGAACGAACCCGAAAAGGCAAAAAGTCATTACGAGAAAATCATCTATAACTATCAGGATAGTTACTATTTCCCCCAGGCCCGAAAGAATTTTAGGAGGTTGCGTGGTGATGCTATTAACTAATTACTTTGTAATTCCCGCCTCGGCGGGAATCTTATAAGGGATTTCTCAAAAATTACACTAATTTCACCCACATAAAAACAGACGAAGTAGATGCTCATATACAACGTTACCATCAATATAGATGAAAGTGTGCACGACCAATGGTTGGATTGGATGAAGGACAAGCACCTACCCGATATGCTGGCCACAGGAAAGTTTTCCCACGCCAAAATGGTAAAAGTTTTGGTGGAAGAGGATATGGGAGGCATCACATACTCTGTGCAATATACAACTCAGAACAGAGATACTTTGGAAGCTTATTACAAAGAGGACGCCGACCGCTTACGGGCGGATGCACAACAATTGTTTCCCAATAAGTTTGTAGCATTTAGAACAGAACTGGAAGTCATCAGTCAACAAATCCCCTAAAATTTTGGAATATCTGTTTTCCTACGGAACGCTTCAAGACCTGCAAGTACAACAATACATTTTTGGTCGTTTGCTCAAAGGAAAAGCCGACGCTGCGTTAGGCTTCAAAAAAATGGAGAACGCCGTTTATGGTCGTTACCCCCTGGTTGTCAGTACAAAAAATCTTGGAGACAAAGTAGCGGGAATGGCTTATGAGGTAAATGATTCCGACCTTAAAAAAGCGGATATTTACGAAACCATTGCTTACAAACGGGAAAAGTTCCCTTTGGAATCTGGGGACGAAGCTTGGATCTATATCGAAAATTCCAACTAACTTGCAAAAAAACCATCTGTGTCCAAAAAGAAAAAGAAGAAGTACTCCAACGGCGCCCCGCACAAAAATAAATATCCGCAGGAAGATGGTGCGGTAAAGGCAAAAAAACACTTGGGGCAACATTTCCTGAAGGATGAATCCGTTGCCGAAAAAATAGCACAGACCCTTTCCTTGGACGGATACTCCAATGTCATCGAAATTGGACCGGGCATGGGAGTTCTCACCAAACATTTGCTTCAACGGGATTTGGACTTGGTGGCCATGGATTTGGACGAAGAATCCATTGTTTACCTCAACCATAGCTTTCCTTTGGAACATGCTGACATCCTAAAAAACAACAATCGCCTTAACATTATTGAAGCAGATTTTCTTCAATTTGACCTGACCCAACTTTATGGAGATGAACAATTTGCTATAACTGGAAACTTTCCGTACAACATTTCCAGCCAGATAGTATTTAAAATGCTGGAAATGCGGAATCAGGTTCCAGAATTTTCGGGAATGTTCCAAAAAGAAGTGGCCAAACGTATCTGTGAAGGACCTGGAAACAAAACTTACGGAATACTTTCTGTTTTTGTTCAGGCCTATTACGACGCTGAATATTTGTTCACCGTTCCACCAAGCGTGTTCGACCCTCCACCAAAGGTGGATTCTGGAGTTTTACGTCTGACCAGAAAGAAGGAACTTAATCTCCCATGTGACGAGCGCCTTTTCTTTAAAGTGGTAAAAACAGCCTTTAACCAAAGGCGTAAAACCTTACGTAACAGTCTTAAAATCTTCAACCTTTCCGATAATCTAAAAGAAGATACTATCTTTGACCAACGCCCGGAACAGCTAAGTGTAGCTGATTTTATAACGTTGACACAGAAGATAGCCAATGACCCCATTTAAACTTACAGACGAACTTTTAGACGAAATCAGGCAACTGATTTCAGACCAGAAAAATGCGCAACTTCAGTCCATGATGAAGGAGTTCCACTATGCCGATATTGCGGAGATAGCGGACGAACTTGAGGTTGAAGGGGCCACCTATCTAATTAAACTTCTGGACAGCGAAAAAACTTCGGACATCCTCGCAGAAATGCATGAAGATATCCGTGAGGCCGTACTTAAAAACCTTACCGCCAAGGAAATTGCTGGAGAGCTTTCCGAACTGGATACGGATGATGCGGCGGATATCATTAACGAGCTTCCAAAGGAACTTGTTCAGGAAGTTATCTCCGAGATAGAAGATCGTGATCATGCCAAGGACATTGTGGACCTTTTGCGTTATGAGGATGATTCCGCTGGTGGACTAATGGCCAAAGAGCTTGTAAAAGTGAACGAAAACTGGACCGTTACCACCTGTATTAAAGAAATGCGCGCCCAGGCAGAAAATGTAACCCGAGTACACTCCATTTACGTTGTGGATGATGAAGGTAAACTTAAAGGTAGGCTATCCTTAAAAGATTTACTAACCACCTCTTCCAAAACACATATAAAGGATGTTTACATTCCTAAAGTGGATTCGGTAAACGTTAACGAAAAAGGGGAAGAAGTCGCCAAAATTATGTCCAAATACGATTTGGAAGCCATTCCCGTGGTGGACGAGATTGGACGTTTGGTCGGTCGAATCACCATTGACGATATTGTGGATGTAATCCGAGAAGAAGCCGACAAAGATTATCAAATGGCGGCAGGTATCTCGCAAGATGTGGAAGTAAGCGACAGCATTTGGATACTTACACGTGCCCGAATCCCTTGGTTGATCTTGGGGCTCTTCGGTGGCCTTGGTGCTGCCGCAATAATGGGAACCTTTGAGGACATGATATCCAAGCATGCCGTATTGTTTTTCTTTACTCCATTGATTGCGGCGATGGCGGGCAATGTTGGGGTACAATCCAGCGCCATTGTGGTGCAAGGTCTTGCAAACGATGACTTAAAAGGCAGCGTACGCAACCATCTGTTAAAAGAAATGTTGTTGGCACTCTTGAACGGGTTTATTTTGGCTATTTTACTTTTACTCTTTACCTGGATCTGGAAAGGGGATTTTGCCACGGCATTGGCCATTTCACTTTCATTGATCGTAGTAATTGTTGTAGCAGGATTCATTGGTACTTTTATTCCTCTGTTCCTTCACAAAAGAAATATAGACCCAGCTATTGCGACAGGGCCATTTATAACTACAAGCAATGATATTTTTGGAATCCTGATCTATTTTTGGATTGCCAAAATGATTTTGGGAATTTAAATTCGAAGTATGAAACCCATCAACCTAAAAGAAAAACACGCCGAGTTCAGCAAACAATGGCACCCTCATCAAATTGCCGTAGTAGACGATATGCAAGTGCTTTTGGCCAAATTGCAAGGTGAATTTGTTTGGCATGCCCATGAAAACGAAGATGAATTGTTCCAAGTGATCAAAGGTACACTCTATATGCAGTATCGCGATAGAACCGAAGTGGTTAACGAAGGGGAAATAATCGTAGTGCCCAAAGGCGTGGAACATAACCCCATGACCAAAAATGGTGAAGAAGTACATGTGCTTCTTTTTGAAAAAATGAGCACTGCCCACACAGGCAATGTTCAACACGAAAAAACACAGACACACTACCCAAAAATCTAGGAATTGTATATTTAACCCCATGAAAGTTCTCCACCTAGACACCAATCACCCACTGCTTATTGAACAGTTTGCAGAACTTGGGTTCGAAAACCACGAAGATTATTCCTCGACCAAAGAGCAAATTGAGAAAAAAATCCATTTGTACGATGGAGTCATTATCCGAAGCAGGTTTACCATTGACCAGGAATTTTTGGATAAGGCCTCCAACCTTAAATTTATAGGAAGAGTCGGTGCCGGATTGGAAAATATTGATGTGGAACATGCCAAATTCAAAGAAGTTTTTCTTGCATCGGCTCCCGAGGGTAATCGAAATGCCGTAGGAGAGCACACTTTGGGTATGTTGCTATCCTTGATGAACCAAATGTGCAAGGCCAATCGCCAAGTAAAAAAGGGCAAGTGGAAACGGGAGAACAACCGTGGTGTAGAACTGGATGGCAAAACCGTAGGGATAATTGGTTATGGAAATATGGGCAAGGCCTTCGCTAAAAAACTACGTGGGTTCGATGCAGAGGTAATCTGCTACGATATTGTTGGTGGTGTCGGCGACGATAATGCCCGTCAAGTGGGAATTATGGAATTTCAACAACGGTCGGATGTCGTCAGTTTGCATGTTCCCGAAACCGAGGAAACCGTTGGAATGATAAATTTCGAGTTTATTGAAGCATTCCATAAACCATTTTGGTTACTGAATACCGCTCGCGGCAAATGCGTGGTGACCAAGGATTTGGTTGAAGGTTTAAAGTCAGGAAAAGTACTGGGAGCAGGATTGGACGTATTGGAATATGAGAAAAAGTCTTTTGAGAATATGTTCGTACAAAAACCAAAAGCTTTTAAATATCTGCGCAAAGCCAAAAATGTCTTGCTTACCCCACATGTAGCTGGCTGGACGGTGGAAAGCAAGGAAAAATTGGCACAAACTATAGTTGACAAAGTCAAAGAGAGATTTTGTTAACTTTATAAACCTTATCGCTCCTACTTTTGGCTCTGGCAATTCAATATAAATTGACCATACATGACTATTGATGCCAAAACACCGGACGAGTATATCCAAAAACTACCTGAAGAACGTAAAGAGGTCGTTTCGAAACTTCGGGAAACAATAAGAACCAGTTTACCAGAAGGTTTTGAGGAATGCATCAATTATAAAATGATAGGTTTTGTAGTGCCCCACTCCATTTATCCTGATGGGTATCATTGTGACCCTAAACTTCCACTGCCCTTTATCAATATTGCATCACAAAAAAACTTTGTAGCACTATACCATATGGGAATTTATGCCAATAAAGCTTTACTCGATTGGTTTGTGGGCGAGTACCCCAAACATGTGAACACAAAACTGGATATGGGCAAAAGCTGTATCCGATTCAAGAACATGAACAAAATACCTTTTGAATTGATAGCGGAGCTTTGCCAAAAAATGACTCCCAAGGAATGGATTGTATTATACGAAAAAAACACTAAGAAATCATGAAAAATAGGGTAACAGGACTGGGCGGCTTTTTCTTTAAGAGCAAGGACCCAAATAAAATCAAGGATTGGTACAAAAACCATTTAGGGTTGAACACCGACCAATATGGCTGTACGTTTTGGTGGAAGGACAAAAAAGGCAACGATTGTTCAACTCAGTGGAGTCCTATGGATGAAAAAACCGAATATTTTAAGCCAAGTGAAAAGCAGTTCATGATGAATTTTAGGGTAGAAAACTTAGTAGAACTGCTCGAAGTCCTAAAAAAAGAAGGCGTTACCGTAGTGGGTGAAATGGAAGAATACGAATATGGAAAGTTTGGTTGGATCCTGGACCCCGAAGGCAACAAATTGGAACTGTGGGAACCTGTTGATAAAGCCTTTCTTTAAGTATTGATTTATTTGCTACATTTAACATACATTAACCAACACATTTACAAACATGTCAGAAGAAGAGAAAAAAGACTTTGGCGATAAAGCAGAAGAGGCCGCCAAAGATTTTAAAGAAGAAGCCAAAAAAACTGCGGAAGAATTTAAGGAGGGTCTTAAAGACGCTGGAGGTGATAATAAAAAAATCCTTGCTGGTATCTTAGCTATTTTACTAGGAGGATTTGGTGTTCACAAATTTATTTTGGGCTATAACAAAGAAGGTATCATCTTACTTGCCGTGACCATTATATTAGGTGCCATAACATGCGGAATTGGTGCTTCGGCAGCATGGATTATTGGTTTGATAGAGGGTATTATCTACCTCACCAAATCTGATGAAGAGTTTTATAACACGTATCAGGTGGGCAAAAAGCCTTGGTTCTAAAAAAGATTAAAAGCCGGATATAATTATCTGGCTTTTTTTAATTTTAAATTCATCGTAATATTACAATCATTAAACAGGAATAACCCATGACCGTTAGAAACATGAAACCATCCGATTGGGAAAACGTTTCCAGAATCTATTCCGAAGGAATTGCCACAGGTATTGCCACTTTTGAAACACAAACCCCTGATTACGACCAATGGGATAAAGCACATACGGAGCACTGTAGGTTGATAGCCGAACAAGATGGTGAAGTTATGGGATGGGCCGCCCTCTCCCCAGTATCTAGCCGTTGTGTTTATGGAGGTGTTGGCGAGGTTAGTGTTTACATTTCAAACAAAAGTCGCGGCAAAGGGATTGGCAAATTACTCATGGAACAATTGATTCGAGAAAGTGAGGAGGCTGGTTATTGGACCATACAATCCGGGATATTCCCAGAGAATACCGCAAGCATTAAACTGCACGAAAAAATGGGTTTCCGATACATTGGAAAACGAGAGCGAGTGGGCAAAATCCATGGGGTTTGGAAGGATAATTTATTATTCGAAAAACGTAGCGACAAAGTTGGAATGGACTAGTCAATGTTAGAATTACCGTTCCCTTCTGCCACTTTACGCTCCAATTCTGCCTGAAATTCTTCCATCACAGGTTTAACCGTACTTTCAGGCAAATCCGCGATTCGAATATACATTAACCCATCCACAGAGTTATTGAACAAGGGATCCACATTAAAGGCTACTACCTTGGCATTTTGCTTAATGTATTTTTTAATCAAAACCGGTAGTCTTAAACTTCCGGGCTCCACCTCACTGATGAGTTTATCGAATTTGTTCAAATCGGCTTGGGTTTCGTCAAATACAAACTCTTTGTCTCCATCTTTCAACTTCACCTTGAACTCCTTTTTGGGTCGAATATATTGAGCCACGTAGGGATCCCAGTAATTGGATTTCATGAACTCAATCATCAACGACTTGGAAAAGTTGGAAAACTGATTGCTGATACTCACACCGCCAATCAAATACTTGTGTTCCGGATGCCTTAGCGTTGTGTGAACGATTCCCTTCCAAAGTAAAAACAAGGGCATTGGCTTTTGCTGATATTCCTTTACGATATAGGCTCTTCCCATCTCAATGGATTTCTCCATCATACCGTACAATTCGGGTTCAAATCGAAAAAGATCTTGAAGATAAAATCCATCAATGCCATAATTTTTGAAAATTTGTGAGCCCAATCCCATGCGGTAAGCCCCAACTATGGTTTTACTATCGTTATCCCACAAGAATAAATGATGATAATAGGAATCGAACTTATCCAAGTCAATGGCATTATTGGTACCCTCTCCCACTTCCCTAAAAGTTACTTCGCGTTGGCGTCCGATTTCGTTTAAACAGAAAGGCATATCCTTGGCCTGCGCCAAAAAAACCTCATAGTTTTTACTTTCCAACATGCGGCAATCTTTCTCCCGTAATTTGTCAATTTCGCCCTCCAGTACCTTGGCGCTTATGGCTGTAGCTATTTTTTTTGGAGGCTTAGGAATTTTAAGCGACGTGGGCACTTTGTCTATAAATCGCTCCTTTTCAAACGCATTGGCCAACAGATAGGTTTTTTTACGAAGCAATTCTGCAAAATCTTCCAAAGTCTCTTCTTCTTTTTGGGTATTTACCGATATAGGCTGACCAATACGCACTTTTATAGGACGTCTGCTCTGTGATGTTAACTCCGAAGGCAGCTTTGCCGTTCGGAATACATCATCCATCTTGGACAATCGGTAAAACAATCGACTGTTTCGTGCATGAAAATAAATGGGAACCACGGGGACTTCTGCTTTTCTTATCAATTTTATGGCCGCTTCTTCCCAGGGTCGGTCCACAACCAATTTTCCATCACGGTAAGTAGATACTTCTCCTGCAGGGAAAATACCCAATGGGTGTCCGTCCCTTAAATGTTGAAGTGCACTTTTAAAACCAGCAACACTGCTCTTGGCATCCTTATGGTTTTCAAAAGGATTTACTGGCATTATATAGGGCTTTAATGGTTCTATCCTATGGAGTAAAAAATTAGCTATTATTTTATAGTCCTGACGCTCTTTTAGGAGAAGTTTTAACAAAAGGACCCCATCAATACCACCTAATGGGTGATTACTGATAGTAATATAGGGACCAGACTTGGGAAGTCGTTTTAAATCCTCTTCGGGAATTTCAAAATCAATTTCGTAATGGTCCAGTATGGCATCCAAGAATTCGGGACCGGGAAGGTTCTTGTTCTTATCGTAAAATCTATTGATAGTACTAATCCTAGTGGCTACCATTAAAAGCCATCCTACAAAAGTGCCCAAAAAGCCATATTTGTGCAGATGGATGACTTTCGCCACCTCCTTAGCAGAAACCAATCCCATAGAAAAAGTATTTAGGTACGTGTAAAGATAGAAAATAAAGGTTATTGACCTTTTTACCCAAATATTATATGAAAACCTTTATTTTACAACAAGTTGAACGGTTTCCTTACCTCTTTGCTCGACCAATACGGATGTTCCATTTTGAAGGGATTTAACCGAATCATCATTAAAATGACGAATGGTGTAAAGTGAAACATCTTCGTGACATACCACTTTAAACTTTCGCTTAAGTTCTTCCAATAAAGGTGGAAGTCCACGGAATTTATTGTCCAAACAAACAGAAAAACTAATCGCAGAATTCTGGATCAGGTCCACTTTGAGCCTATGGTCATGGAACAACTTAAAGATTTCGCTGATGTTATCCTCAACTATGAAGGAAAAATCAAGGGAAGAAAGTTTTAACAATACTTGATTCTTCTTTACGATAAAACAGGGAACTTTTGGTTCAATCCCGTTCCCCTTACCTACTGTGGTTCCTTTACCCTTTGGATTCACAAACGATTTTACTTTCAAGGGAATTTCCTTACGCTGCAAGGGTTGCAATGTTTTCGGGTGAATTACAGAGGCTCCGTAAAATGCAAGCTCAATGGCTTCGCGATAGGAAATTTTGTCCAATAATTGGGCGTTCTCAAAATTTCTTGGGTCAGCATTCAACACTCCTGGAACATCTTTCCAAATGGTCACCGATTCCGCATTGAGGCAAAAAGCCAAAATTGCCGCAGAATAATCGGATCCCTCCCTGCCCAATGTGGTCGTAAAGTTATTATCGTCACTACCTAAAAAACCTTGTGTAATATTTAATTTAGATACGTCTACTTTGCCCACTTCCTGTTGGGTGCGTTCCCAATTGACTTGAGCATCCCTATAATTGGTATCGGTTTTAATCATGGTGCGGACATCCAACCACGTATTGGAAATGCCGACTTCGTTTAAATAGGCACTCACGATCGTTGTGGACAATAACTCACCATAGCAGACTACTTGATCGTACACAAATGAATACTTGGGTGATTTGTTCCAAGCTAAAAATCCCTTTACCTCATCAAAAAGGATTTTTACTTTGGTATAAACTGGATGGTTCGGATTTTGAAACAAGTCCGACAATATTTGATTGTGATAGTCAATTACCTCTTGAATTGAACCAGATACAGCATTCTTATCATTAAAATAGGATTCCACTACCCTTTCCATGGCATTGGTAATTTTTCCCATCGCAGAAATCACCAACAAGGTGTCGCTATAACCAACCTCCTGCAATACGTTGACCACATTTTTAACTGCATCTGCATCTTTAACGGATGCCCCACCAAACTTAAATACCCTCATGTAATTCTATAATCTTGAATTTGGTCAGCCTAGTTGAGGCTTTCCATATAATTTTTTATTCCTTTTTCATCCAATTGGACCACGTCCCAATCCCTTAGTACATTCGCTCCTTTCTTCTCATAAAACTCGATAGCGGGCTCGTTCCAATCCAAAACCTCCCAGCAAATTCGTTTTACACCCAGACAATAGCCATACTTTACCACCTCATCCAACAAGGCTGTACCTAGGCCACTACCCCTCATCTTTTCGGAAACAATCAAATCTTCCAAGTGAATGGCCGGGCCTTTCCAAGTGGAATATCTTGCATACACCAAGGCAATGCCTCCAATACCATCACTGGTATCTGCAACAAAACAATGGAACATTTTTTGGTCACCAAATCCATGTTTCACTAAATCATCCTTGGTAATTTCCACGGCATCAGGTTCTTTTTCAAAATTGGCCAATTCTTGAACCAAGTTCAGCACTTGTTCCATGTCCTCAGGACGAGCTTCTCTAATTGTATATTCCATAATTGTTACAAATAAAACTCAAAGTTATAAAAATACATAATTAAACCTCTTCGAAAACGTTGTAGTTTCACAAAATGCCCGATATTTGTCGAAAAATAAAACAGTCTTTTCCAATGTTTGACAAACAGCGACTCACCATGGGCGAGTTCATCATCGCCAACCAAAACTCATTTCAATACACTTCTGGGGAACTTTCAAGACTACTTAACGGAATCCGTCTAGCGGCAAAAGTAGTGAACCATGAGGTAAACAAAGCGGGTTTGGTCGATATTACCGGTGCCGCCGGTGACACCAATATCCAAGGAGAAGATCAGCAGAAACTGGATGTATTGGCCAATGAGAAGTTTATTGAAACACTAAAGAACCGTGAAATTGTTTGTGGCATAGCATCGGAAGAGGAAGATGATTTTATAACTATAAACAGTTTTGATAAGCAACACCAGAACAAGTACGTGGTTTTAATAGATCCTTTGGATGGCTCATCCAATATTGATGTAAATGTATCCGTGGGAACCATTTTTTCCATTTATAGAAGGGTAACTCCTGTTGGAACTCCGGTTACTTTGGAAGATTTTCTACAGCCAGGAAAAAACCAGATAGCTGCGGGGTACATTATTTATGGAACCTCTACCATGTATGTTTACACCACAGGACATGGTGTAAATGGTTTTACGTTAAATCCTGCACTGGGCACTTTTTACTTATCCCACCCCAATATGCAATTCCCGGAAATGGGTCAAATCTACTCTGTGAACGAGGGTAACTACATACATTTTCCGCAAGGGGTCAAAGATTATATTAAGTATTGTCAAATGGAAGAAGGTGATAGACCCTATACTTCTAGATACATTGGATCCCTGGTTTCTGACTTTCACCGAAATATGATTAAAGGTGGTATTTACATGTACCCCAAAAGCAGTAAGGCACAAAATGGGAAGCTTCGTTTATTATACGAGTGCAATCCTATGGCATTTTTGGCCGAGCAAGCCAATGGAAAAGCAAGCGATGGCTACCAGCGCATTATGGACATACAGCCAAAAGAGCTACATGAAAGAGTGCCCTTTTTCTGCGGAAGCAAAAGAATGGTGGAGAAAGCTGAAGAATTTATGGCCAACGCCTAGTTACATTCTCGCTTTATTAAATGATGATAATCTTCGAAGGCAATTTGTCCAGAGAAAATAGCGATGGACTTATCGATGATTTCCGATGCTTTTTTAGGAGCAAAACCTAAACCAACAGCATACTTTTCAACGATTTTGCGTTCATCATCATCAATGTAATGATCGGAAAAAATAATCTGAAAAAATTCGAACAACCTTTTAAATCTTTTCTCGCCACTGTGAGGAGTTTCAATAGGGTATTTGTTTTCCTTCTTCATTACTTCTTTGATTTCCTCCTCTGTAATATTGAGCTTAAAAGCGAATTTATCCAAAACCGCTTTTTCTTTCGGATTGATTTCCCCATCAACCGAGGCCAAACTAGCCAATGTGGCAAAATGGGCCAGATTTTTCCTGTGGTCTCCGTGCTCGTATAAATCTAAAATTGGCATATCGAAAATTTTATACCACAAATATAATTCTTATCGCAAAAAGCAGGTGTATAGGCACTAAAGAATTTCGTATTTTTCAATCCAAAGTATTACAACACTGCACGATTCAAAACTCCTTCATATTGCAGAAAATTGGTTTCAAGGTCAAGGTTGGAAACCATTCTCTTTTCAAAAGCAGACTTGGCATGCTTTTTTAGAAGGGAAACACGGTCTTTTGAACGCACCGACCGGCAGTGGAAAAACCTATGCGCTTTGGTTTCCGATTGTACTTAACTACATCAAAAATAATCCTGATTACAAGACCAAGCACAAAAAGGGGTTAAAAGCCATTTGGATCACCCCTCTAAGGGCACTTTCTCAAGAAATAAAGCAATCGGCGGAGCGAATTACCCAAGATTTGGAGACCCAAATGACCGTAGGAATTCGCACCGGGGATACATCCACTAAAGAACGGGCAAAAATGCGCACCAATATGCCCGACCTATTGATCACTACCCCAGAAAGTTTGCAGTTGTTGTTATCATCCAAAGGCTGCGAAAAAACGTTCAAGAACTGCTCCGCCATTGTGGTGGATGAATGGCACGAGCTTTTGGGCACCAAGCGTGGTGTTCAAATGGAACTGGGGATATCCCGATTAAAAACCATCTGCAAGCAATTACGAATTTGGGGTATATCGGCCACCATCGGCAATTTGGAACAGGCCCGTGACGTATTGTTGGGACCCACATCGCCAGAACTTGATAATTCAATATTGGTCAAGGCCAACCTCAACAAAAAAATCACGGTAAAAAGTATTATTCCAAAGAAAATGGAAACTTTTCCTTGGCGCGGACATTTAGGATTGCATCTTTTGGATCAGGTGGTGCCCATCATAAATAATAGCAAAACCACTTTGCTCTTTACCAACACACGCAGCCAATGCGAAATCTGGTTTCAGAAAATATTGGAAAAATATCCTGAGTTCGCTGGTGATATGGCGATGCACCACGGGAGCATCAATAAAGAAACCCGACTTTGGGTGGAACAGGCCATCCGTAACGAAAGTTTGAAAGCCGTGGTCTGTACATCGAGTCTTGATCTTGGGGTCGATTTTGCCCCGGTGGAAACCGTTGTTCAGATTGGCGGACCCAAAGGAGTAGCTCGTTTTTTGCAACGGGCAGGACGAAGTGGTCACCGGCCTGGCAAAGAAAGTGTCATCCATTTTTTGCCCACCCATGCCATTGAATTGGTGGAGGCTTCGGCCATGCAAAAAGCCGTATTGAACAGTGCTGTTGAAGACCGTATTCCCTACCTGAATAGTTTTGATGTGCTTATTCAATATTTGACCACTTTGGCAGTTTCTGATGGATTTTATCCTGATGAAATTTATCCTGAGATCAAACAAACATTTTGTTATCAGACCTTGACCAAAGAACAATGGCAATGGCTATTGAATTTTCTGGTGATGGGAAGTCAAAGTTTGAAAAGCTATGACGAATACAAAAAGGTGGAGGTTGAAGAAGATGGCAAATTCAAAGTGAACAGCAGGGCGGTTGCTATGCGACATCGATTCCAAATCGGAACCATTGTGGGGGATGCCACCATTTCCGTTCGCTATCAAAAAGGAGGCTATATCGGCAGTATTGAAGAGTATTTTATTTCCAAACTAAGTCCTGGCGATGTCTTTACCTTTGCGGGACGAAATCTGGAGTTTATCCGAATAAAAGGGATGGCAGCACACGTACGCAACTCCAAAAAGCGAACCAACAAAGTGCCCAGTTGGATGGGAGGACGCTTGAGTTTTTCCGCAAAAATGTCGGAATTGTTACGTCAAGAATTGTACACCGCTGAATTAAAGTTTCCGGAACAATCAGAAGAAATACAAGCATTGCAACCAATGTTTGCCAAACAACGAGAAGAGAGCATAGTGCCACAACCCCATCAATTCTTAATTGAAACCTTCAAGACCCGAGATGGCTACCATCATATGTTCTATCCCTTTGAAGGTAGAGCTATTCACGAAGGGATGAGCAGTCTCTTGGCTTACAGAATAAGTTTATTGACGCCGATAACCTGCTCCCTTGCTTTTAATGATTATGGGTTTGAGTTGCTATCGGACAGGGAAATCGATATTCAAGAAATTTTGGATAATTACCTGTTTACTCCAGAATATATGTTGTCCGACCTTCAAAAAAGTTTGAATTCAAATGAAATGGCTCGGCGAAAGTTTAGGGACATTGCCGTAATCAGCGGGATGGTTTTTACGGGATATCCCGAGAAAGGAGTCAAAATGAAGCATCTGCAAAGCAGTTCGGAATTGCTTTTCGATGTGTTCCGTGATTTTGAAGATGATAACTTGCTCTACCAGCAGGCCTATACCGAAACTTTTGAGCATCAGTTGGAGGAAGGTCGTTTGCGATTGGCTTTGGAACGTATCGCTGAGCAGGACATTGTTTGGAAGCAATGTACCCAACCCACGCCCTTATCTTTCCCGATAATTACGGATAGGCTAAGGGAAAAACTGTCCAACGAAAAATTAGCAGACCGTATTAAAAGAATGATGGCTAAATTGACCAAATGACCAACGAACATCCAAGCACCTGTCATTCCGTGCCCCGACACGGAATCTAATCTTCCTGAGATGCTGAAACAAGTTCAGCATAACGCGAGAAGGTGTCATTTCGAAATGAGGAGGGCAACGACGATTGAGAAATCCCATTCATTCCAAAACACATTAAAAAAAAGATTTCTCACGCTCCCGCTGGTCGGTTCGAAATGACAATTGAACTAAATTTGTAGTATCGAAGGCAAATGAGGCAAAATATTCAAATACACAATCAAAAATTTCAACTGCACCCTTTGGGTGGATTGTTTTGGGTGGAAAAATCACTCTTGCTGATCAGCGATGTGCATTTGGGTAAAGTCTCCCACTTTAGAAAATTTGGTGCAGCCGTTCCCAGAAAGGCTATTCATAAAAATTTTTTGTTGTTAGATCAAATCGTGGCTGATTTTGAACCCTTTCAAATCTGTTTTTTGGGTGATTTGTTCCACTCTTCGCTGAACAAAGAATGGGAGTTGTTCGAAAATTGGGTAGCTAAAACACCGGCCGAAATACTTTTGGTCTCTGGCAACCACGATATCATTGCTCCTGAAAAATTTGAAAAAGTAAACGTTTCCATATTTCCTGAGCTCGTAATTGATTTTTTTCTATTGACACATCATCCTGAAGATCGAGAGCACCACTTTACGTTTTGCGGTCATATCCATCCCTCCATTAAACTCAAAGGTTTTGGAAGGGAACGTATAAAATTACCTTGCTTTTTTAAATCCAATAACCAAATGATTTTGCCAGCCTTTGGTCAATTTACGGGAACACACGCCCTAGAACCCAAAAAGGATGATGAGGTATATGCTATTGTCGAGGATAGTATTATTATGGTTTAGATTCTTCGCTCTGCTCAGAATGACATAATAAATACTGTCATTCCGTGCTTGACACGGAATTGCATCTGAGTGAGACGCTGAAACAAGTTCAGCATGACGACAAGAAACTCAAAAAAACATTTTTACTAAAAGTCTCTGGGGTATATCTTTGCCGCAAAGTTTTTTGGATTGACCAAAACCATAATTCCCAAATTATTTGAACAGTCTCCCCCTCTAGGGAAACTGAGGGAGATTATTGCCCAATCTCTCGACTCTGCTCAAGGTGACAATCAAAAAATCAATTTAAAAGGGCTTGTTGGCTCCTCACTTTCCTTTGTTGTTTCCGAAGCATTTAAGTCGACAGAATCACCGTTTTTATTGATTTTGAACGATAAGGAAGAAGCAGCATACCATTTGAATGATTTGGAACAGCTCATCGGTGAAAAGGATGTTCTCTTTTATCCAGGGAGTTACCGAAGACCTTATCAAATTGAGGAAACGGACAATGCCAATGTACTGCTACGTGCCGAGGTGTTGAACCGCATAAATTCAAGAAAAAAACCTGCAGTGATTGTCACCTACCCCGATGCTCTTTTTGAGAAAGTGGTGACCCGAAAGGAACTGGACAGGAACACTCAAAAAATAAAATTGGGCGATGAAATCTCGTTGGATTTTTTAAACGAAGTGCTTTTTGAATATCAGTTCAAGCGTGTGGATTTTGTAACCGAACCTGGGGAATTTTCCGTTCGCGGAGGTATTGTGGATGTGTTCTCTTTCTCTCACGATGAACCATACAGAATCGAGTTCTTCGGTGATGAAGTGGACAGCATCCGGACTTTTGATGTGGAAACTCAGCTTTCTACGGACAAGGTGAAAAAAATCACCATTATTCCCAATGTCGAGAACAAGTTCACAGAGGAAGTACGGGAAAGCTTCCTAAAATATATTTCACCCAAAACGGTGGTCTTTGCAAAGAATCCAGCTTTGATCTATGACCGCATCGATTCATTTTTTGAGAAAGCGGAAGAGAGCTTTGCCAAATTGAGCGAAGAAATCAAACACGCGAAGCCCAAAGAACTGTTTTTGGATTCAGCTTTGTTAAAAGAGCAGCTGCAGGATTACTTATTCGTTGAAATTGGGGCTTCGACTCCGCTCAGCCACCAAAATTTAGACAATATGGTCACTGAGCGAAGTCGAAGTGACATTATCCAATTCAACACCAAACCCCAACCCTCTTTCAATAAAAAGTTTGACCTGCTCATTGAAAACCTCAATGATAATCGGGATGCGGGTTACAGCAACTATATTTTCTGCTCCACCGAGCAACAGGCCAAGCGTTTTCACGATATTTTTGATGAAGTTGACCAAACGGTACATTACCAGACCATTATTTTTCCATTGTACCAAGGTTTTGTGGACCTGGATTTGAAAATTGCCTGCTATACCGACCATCAAATCTTTGAGCGCTACCACAAGTTCCATTTAAAGAATGGCTATGCCAAAAAACAGGCCATCACCCTAAAGGAACTAAACAAACTGGAGATTGGGGATTACGTTACCCATATTGACCACGGTATCGGAAAGTTTGGCGGGTTGCAAAAAATTGATGTGGAGGGTAAAAAACAGGAGGCCATCAAACTGATTTATGGTGACCGGGACATTTTGTATGTTAGCATCCATTCGTTGCACAAAATATCCAAATACAACGGTAAGGACGGGGCCCCTCCAAAAATCTTCAAACTAGGTTCCGCTGCTTGGAAAAAACTGAAGCAAAAAACCAAAGCAAGGGTCAAAAAAATTGCCTTCGACCTTATTAAAGTATACGCCAAACGTAGATTGGAAAAAGGATTCCAATGTGCACCCGATAGTTATCTACAGAACGAATTGGAAGCTTCTTTCCTTTACGAGGACACCCCGGACCAAGAAAAGAGTACCCAAGATGTAAAAAAGGACATGGAAAGCGAGAGACCCATGGACAGACTTGTCTGTGGTGACGTAGGGTTCGGAAAAACTGAAGTTGCCATTCGTGCAGCATTCAAGGCTGTGGACAACGGCAAACAGGTTGCTGTTTTGGTCCCGACCACCATTTTGGCCTTTCAGCACAACAGAACCTTTAAGGAGCGATTAAAGGAGATGCCCGTTACGGTGGACTACCTCAACCGCTTTAGAACAGCTAAAGAAAAAAGAGAAACCCTCGAGAAATTAGAAAGCGGAAAAGTTGACATTATTATAGGAACGCACCAATTGGTCAACAAAAATGTGAAATTTAAGGATTTGGGCTTGCTCATTGTGGATGAGGAGCAAAAATTCGGGGTTTCGGTGAAGGAAAAACTACGTGCAATCAAAGAAAATGTGGATGTGCTTACGCTTACCGCTACACCGATTCCGAGAACCCTGCAATTTAGTTTGATGGCAGCTCGTGATCTTTCCGTGATCAATACGCCACCACCCAACCGCTACCCCATCGAAAGTCATGTAATTCGATTGAACGAAGAAATTATCCGTGATGCAATCTCCTACGAAATCCAACGGGGCGGACAGGTGTTCTTTATCCATAACCGAATTGAAAACATTAAGGAGGTTGCAGGGATGCTCCAGCGTTTGGTACCCGATGCTAAAATAGGTATTGGCCACGGACAAATGGAGGGCAAAAAACTGGAACAACTCATGCTTTCCTTCATGAACGGTGAGTTTGATGTATTGGTTTCCACTACCATTATTGAAAGTGGCTTGGATGTGACCAATGCCAATACCATTTTTATACATAATGCCAACAATTTTGGTTTGAGCGACCTTCACCAAATGCGTGGACGCGTAGGTCGAAGCAACAAAAAGGCGTTCTGCTATTTCATTACACCGCCTTATGAAGTGATGACCACCGAAGCCCGTAAACGTATCGAAGCCCTTGAACAATTTACAGAGTTGGGCAGTGGTTTCAACATTGCGATGAAGGATTTGGAAATTCGTGGAGCAGGGGATTTATTGGGAGGCGAACAAAGTGGATTTATTAATGAGATTGGATTTGAGACCTATCAAAAAATATTATCCGAAGCCATTGAGGAACTTAAAGAAAATGAGTTCAAGGAACTATATGATGAAGTAGAGAACGACAAGGAAAAAGTGTATGTAAAAGAGATGCAGCTCGACACGGATTTTGAACTGCTCTTCCCCGATGATTACATCAACAACATTACCGAACGCTTAAACTTGTACACTCAACTGAACGATGTGAAGGACGAGGAAGGTCTCCAAAAATTTGAAGCGCAATTGGTGGACCGTTTTGGAGAGTTACCAGAACCCGCAGTGGATTTGATGAATTCCGTCCGTGTTAAATGGATTGCTACTCATCTTGGCTTGGAAAAGGTGATTATGAAGCAAGGTAAGTTTATTGGTTACTTTATCGCCGACCAGCAATCCAGTTTTTACCAAAGTGCCGTGTTTACCCAAATACTGCAATACGCACAGACGCATCCGCAACTGGTAAAACTCAAAGAAAAACAAACCCGAAACGGACTCCGGTTGTTGTTGGTGTTTGATAAGGTCACCACCGTGGATAAGGCGCTAAAGGTTTTGGAGCCTTTTACTCCTCAAAAAGAAAATGTTTCTACATAGAATTCGTCATCCTGAGCTAGTTTCTGCATCTCAATTTGTATGGTGTTGATCCGTTTCGAGCACGGAGTAACATTACAAAGCCTCATATACCTGTTTTACAAACTCCCCAATTTTTGAAGGTTCCAGCCAGCGCGTTACAATGACCAGTCCACTTTTGTTTGATACAGCAGTATTGTCAATCATCTTATAACCAATCAACCAAAACCCTAACTATCAGATAATTCCCTTAAAATATAAGGGTAATTCTTATTTTTTGCGAAAAAATTAAATGCAGTTTTAACCAATCTCCCTATTTTAGTAAACCTAAACAACTAATTCATAATTATGAAAAGAGCAGGTATTATTATGACCATTTTATTCCTTAGTTTACAATTTTCAAGTTGCGGTGTAATGTTCGGCGGTAGCAGATACAATGGAACATTTGTAGCAAATGGAAGGCCCAATGCTGATATTTATATCAATGGGGAAAAATCAGGTCAAGGTGAGGTTACTAAAATATTAAAACGTAATAGGCCTGTAAAGGTAGAAATCAAGGAGGATGGCTGCGAACCAGTTACAAAAAACTTTGAAAATGCTTTTAGAACCGGAAACTTTATTTTAAGCGTCTTAACTTGGGGGATTTTAGGAATAGGTATTGATTTAGGTACAGGTGCATCTTATAAACCTGATCATAGAAACGACCCTTCTATCACAAAGTTAAATGACAAAAATTTCAGGTTTTCAATAGACTCAAACTGCGAAGAGCAATAAAATTGAAGCGGGCCAACTTTGGCCCGCTTAACTTTGTCTCAAATTACAAAATTTGACAATATCAACTTTTATTAGAAAGCATCATACACCTGTTTTACAAACTCCCCAATTTTTGAAGGTTCCAACCAGCGCGTTACAATGACCAGTCCACTTTTTTGGTCAACCACAATAAAATTACCTCCAAAACCAGCAGCATAAAACACATGTTCAGGGACACCATCCCAGTGGCGCCCTCCTTGTTGGTTCAACCACCACATGTACCCATAATTTACATTAGGTACCGAAGGTGTAGTTGCCTTTTTAATCCAATCTTCACTGATAATTTGTTGGTCTTTCCATTTGCCATTGTTCAAAAACAGAGTTCCAAAACGGGCCATATCCTCGGTGGAAATAAAAAGTCCTGCACCTGAATGTCCACCACCGGTCACGGATTTCATCTTCATTCCATCGATTACGGTCCAAGCGTTTTCGTAGCCGAACCAACGCCAAGTCGTGGTGGCTCCAATTTTGTCCATTACCTCTTCTTTTAAAACCATTGGAACGGGTTTTCTCCAAACATGGGTCAAGGAATAAGCTAGTACGTTTACACGAACGTCGTTGTACTCCATCACGGTACCAGGTTCGTTGAGTTCGCGGAACTTCCAATCGTCCAGACCACCTTCACTTGGTGGGCGGTCTGCCCAATCCTTGCCGCCCCACAATTCTCCTGACCAATCGGAGTTCTGCTGCAATAAATGCTCCCAGGTTATTTTGGAATTATGCGCACCATCAAAAGTACCGTCCCAAATATAATCGCCAACCCTATCTTTGGTATCCTTGATCAGCCCTTGGTCCTCAGCAAGTCCGGCAACCGTCGACAAAAAACTCTTAGTCACACTGAATGTCATATCCACCCGTTTGGTATCTCCCCATGAAGCCAGAACATATCCGTTTTTCATGATCATACCGGCAGGACCTCCGCGTTTTTTGGTTGGGCCTAAAATCTCATGGAAAGGTTCACGCTTAAAACCTTCCAAAATAGCTTGACGGATATCACGGGAACCGGAATACTCATTGGCATTGGCATATTCCACCGCTTTGTCCAAAGCTGCTTCATCAAATTTAAATTGATTTTTTGCCGCAGTTTTCCAAGTTTCGTATCGTTCTGGAAAATTGAGTTCTTGCGCCTTGGTTTGAAAAGTTGTGGCAAAAGCAATAATGAGTGCTGCTGTAAAAAGAAGATTTTTCATCTTTCGGAGGTTTGGTTTGGGCAAGAAAGGTACTAATTGTTGATGGATTTTGATAGAGCAAAGGATTGTTAAATAGATTGAAATCGTTATGCTGAACTCGTTTCGGCATCCCATCATTAAATAGGGATTCTTCGCTTCCCTTAGACTTCGCTCAGGCAACTGGTCGGAATGACAAATTAGATTTCTCACCTTCGTTCGAAATGACAAGTAAAGGCTAAAACCTCTTTTTATGGACTTGGTCTCCTTCTTTATTATAGTAACGCCAAGTGCCAGCCTGCTCATCATTTCGGAAGCGACCACGGATTTTTCGGGTACCATCGGGGTAGAATTCTTCGTAGCGCCCATGCTTTAATCCATCTTTGATATCTACTTCGAACCAAATGTTTCCATTAGCATATTTTTTACTGAAGGAATCAGCATTTAAATCTGTTGGGTAGATGGGTCTCAGGTTAAAAACTGCATCCGTTATTTGTGCGGCAGCTGAATTTTGGGTCTTCGGTGTCGATTTAGGGATGTCCTTCGGAACATTTATAGCTTTCTTTACTTCTTCCACATCTTGATAGTTCAGCACCAATCGACTTTCAAACAGGTCATCCTCCGGAGATAATTGCAAGCCTACTTGCGGAAAGCAGATAATAAAATCTTTGTTCTTCCTCATTCTTTGTTTGGTGGGAGCATCGGCCAAAGCATACATATTGTCATACAACAAAGGCACATTACTGTAGACGAATACGGTGGATTCTGAATCGAACTTTTGTTCGAAATCTCTGAAGGTTTCAGAAGTTCCCAACGTTTCCTCCTCTACTACTTTGTCAATTATACCCTTTAGGGTATTGGGGTTATCGCTAAAAATGACATAGTCATCAATTTGAGTAAAGTAGGGTTTATCAAACTCATCGAACCTGCCGCCCAACAACATTTTAAAGAACCCTTTAATGGACAAGAAATTGATTTCATAATCCTTGTAGTTGACAGCTTTGAACTTTACGGGCGTTTTCTTGCGAATCTGTTCCACCACAAAATCCAGATTGGTCTTGGCATCTTCTGCATCGTTTGTTTTGAGCACGAGAGCTACATCATTTTTTCCTTTGGAAATGTGGGATTGAATTTGAAGTACGGCAATTTCGTCGCCAATCCAGCTTACAAAATTCTCTTTCACATCAATCTTAAGGAACTTCTCGACCTTGGCTATTCCTTTTTGATAACTCTCGAATTGCTCTGGATCGTTTTGCTGGACCATTTCGAAGTTCTTGTAGAATTCAGCAAAGCTATCAAACCCATAACTGATATAAAGTGCCGTACTATTTGGTGCAATTTCAGGAATGGAGCGCTCCGACGTACCCGATTTTTGAAGCGCCTCCAAATAATATTCGTTAACGGCGCTAATGTTGGTATACCCATTGGCGGTGAGCATGCTGTTTTCGTCCAAATCAAAATAAAAACCTGAGAACAAAAAGTTTTCACTCACCCGTTTTACCCAGTCAGAAGGCCTGTCCGAGTATTGCTTTATGTAATCATCAAAATAGTGGTATTGCACGTACATTCTAAACAAATCTTCGTGCCCCACCTTTTGGTTGATCTCCAAAAAATTGAGATTGCGACCCAGTACGGGTTCATTATATTGATCTATGGAAGCTTCTACCAAAGTATGCGTGTAAGATGCCACCAACTGGTTTTTTATAAAGGCCAAATACATTGTTTCCTTGCTTTCCCTGTCGTGTACCTCTAAAATTTCGTGTTCGTGATAGCTTCGTTTGCTCAGCACGTAACCATCATCCAATAGTGTATTCAAATAAGTTTTGAGCAATTGCAGTTTGGCAATACGTTTAAGATCCAACACATAAAAAATCCCATAATCTTTGGGAGAAATCATATGAATAGAAATAAAAAGGGAGCGGTTGTCAAAAAATTCGAACAACTTATGGTTGTCATTGAAAACCGTGTCTACCCTTTGGATATTTTCAGTGAGTTCCGAAAAGTAATCGTTCTTTTTGAGATGATGCCAACCTTCACTTTGGCTGACTTTTTCCCAACTTTCCACAGGCTGTTCGGATTCAATAATGAAAACGGCGTCTTTAGGAATTAGGTAAATAGACTGTAAATTGGTCTTGGGCGATAGAATAAAAATATAGGCCAAATAGCACAAGTACAGTACAAATAGGGCCAAAAAACCGTAAAAAATCCTTTTTTTGGTCATTTTTCCAAAAAGTGTCTTTTTCTAGAACGAATAAGATTTCGTTTTAGTTTAGAACAACAAAAGGAATCTTTGATTACAGCGATTTTAAATCTTTGATGGTCTTGAAAGCAACATCCACTTGCTCATCGTTCACCAAAATGGTAAACTCATTGGTTGTAGAGATTACCTCATAGAGCACAATGCCCTCCCAGGCCAATCGCTGAAAGATAAAATAATAAATTCCAGGAACCGAAACGTTCTCTGCTGGTAATTTTACGGTAATGGAAGAGAGTCCCTCGGCTTTTTGGGTGCAACGTTCCAGTTTAAAGTATTTTTCCACAACACCGTCCATCACATTACTGATTACAATATTGATTTCGTTGACACCACGTGAAGAGGTATAAAAAACATCCTGATTGGCATTAACCTCCTCCAACAGCCGAGCCTGTTGTTGCAAAATGGTATCCGAAGCTAAAAAGGTGTAATCCGTCAGGTTGGAACGCACAGTGATTTCGCCAATATTTTTGAGCACTTTTACAATTTTGTGAGTGGCTCTAAACTCCAAATCGTCCGAAAGACGCTTAAGTGCCATCACGATGGCACCATCTTTAACATCTTTACCCAATTCCTCAGCGATTTCAGGTTTTATCTGTCTAGACAAGGAAGTCAAATTGATAATCCCTTGTGCCAAAGCCGTTTGTAAAAAAGGCTTTTTCTTAATGTAATGCTCGACAACAGCGGATATTGTTTTCATTTATTGATTGGTTTTGAACAAAAATAACATATTGTTACAAAACAAACAAATGGTTAAAAATGGTAGAATGCGTTTTCAAAGTGTGTAATTTCAAAATTATCTCCATTTTTCACCACGGTAATCACATCAAATCTAACCTCCAAATCTCTATTAAATTCCTCTACATAATGGTTAGCTGCCATGGTCAAAAGTTTAACTTTCTTTGATGTGATGACATCTGAAATATCTTCCAAAAACCCAGTATTTCTTGACTTTACCTCAACTATCGCCAAAATACCATTCTTCTCTGCAATGATATCCACTTCGGCATTGAGGTAGCGATAGTTACATACTTTTATTTGATAGCCTGAAACTTTCAAAAAATCGACTGCTTTTTGTTCACCTAGTTTTCCGAATGTGTTATGATCCCCCATATTATTTGTAAAAATCTAAAAAAAACATGCATTTCATCGAAAAATTTGGTTGTTCATGGACTTTAGACCGTTTAGAGTGTAATTTGTTGGCTCAATTGAACCACACCCAATACTAGCATAAACATATAGTTGCCCCAAAACTATGTACTTAATTAACGCCAGACATTGCTATGGAGTACTTTATCAATTGTAATTCCTCAACCTTGGCGCCGTATACCACTCCATTAGATGAGTTACGTGCGGCCCACTTGTACCGAAGGCTCGGTTTTAGTGCCTCCGTACAAACCATTAACGCTGCTGTTGGACAAACGGCGGGCACCCTAGTCGACAATTTGGTTAATCAAGCGCTTGCGGCCCCAACTATACCTGCGCCGGAATGGGCAGATTGGAACGATACCAACTACCCGGCAGATGAGGATATGGCAGGTGCGTTACGAAGAGCACAAATAGAAGACTTTACAACAGCTTACGGCAATGCCATTGTTGACAATGAATTGTTGGACAGGATGAGCTTTTTTTGGAGTAATCACTTTGTAACCCAGTTAGAGACCTATAGTTGCCCCCAGTTTCTATTTTACTATATCAACTGTCTGCAGCGAAATGCTTTGGGCAATTTTAAGACCTTCACTAGTGAAATAGGCCTTACCAGTGCCATGCTGTATTATTTGGATGGAGTAAGAAACCGGGGAGATAATCCCAACGAGAACTATGCCCGTGAGCTTTACGAGCTTTTCACTTTGGGAGAGGGGAATAATTATACGGAAGAAGATATCATAGAAACTTCCAAAGCGATATCCGGATATACCGAGCGCGGAGAAGAAGGTTGTACCCAAGTTACTTTTGACCCAACAGAGTTCAACACTGAGAACAAAACCATATTTGGTCAAACTGGAAATTGGGACTACGATGATGTTATAGATATCCTCTTCAACCAAAGAGCCGATGAAATCGGTTGGTTCATCTGCAAAAAATTATACGAGTTTTTTGTCCACCCCGATTCAACCAGTGATGATGGAGGAATTGCTCCCCAGATAATCGATGGTTTAGCTCAAACCTTTATTAGTAGTGGCTTTGATATTGCCACCGTGCTTCGTCAGTTGTTTAAAAGCCAACACTTTTTTGATGAAACCGCCATTGGGGTTATCATAAAAAGTCCCGCTGATCTATACTTCAACTTTTTAAAAGAATCCGGTTTCTCTTACGATGATGGAACCGTAATAAATATGGTTGATGCCTGCTCCTTGATCGGACAACGATTTTTTCAACCACCCGAAGTGGAGGGCTGGCAACGAGACCGAACATGGATCAATACCAATTTTATTATTGGTCGTTGGCTGACCATGGAAGTCTTTATTGATCGCTTTTTTCAAAACGACCCAGAACAGTTCAGAACTTTGGCCATGGACGCTGTTGGACCAGCCAACATTAATACCAGTAATCCAGAAATTGTGGTTAGGGCATTAGTAAACAAGTTTACACCAAAAGGTCTTTTAACGGATGCTGATTTTGAAAAGGCTATGGATGCCTTTAAGATTGATGATGTGCCCGAAGAATATTACTCTTCGGATTATATTCCGGGGGGTAATGGCTGGTGGGTTCTTTCAACCAGTATGGAAGTTCCAACCCAAGTCCATGTATTACTGCGCCATTTATCCAGAGAGCCCGAATTTCAACTAAAATAACCCCATCACCATGTGCGATAATCACCATACCCACGATAAATCACCCCACAAAGGCCTCGAGCACGATGGCCACGATATGGAACACAAGAAATGGAGCCGACGTTCCTTTGTCCAAGCTTTGGGCATAGCGGGTTCGGGTTCTATGTTTTTGGGAAGCCACTTCATTTCGGCTTCTTCACCATCACCGTTGACAGCGGCAGTTGCTGCGGCAGAGACGGACAATATTTTAATCTTGATTCGATTATCAGGAGGGAACGACGGACTTAGTACCGTTATTCCTATCCAACAATATGATACCTATGCAAACGCAAGGCCGAACATCTACATACCAGAAAGTAAGGTCTTAAAACTTACCGATGATTTTGGGATACCTACTTACATGAGTGCCCTGGAACCTCTTTGGGGCGATGGGCAGTTCAAGGCTGTTCACGGTGTAGGGTACGAAGGTCAAAGTCTATCGCATTTCACAGGATCCGATATTTTCGCTAATACCGATTTGACCACAACTGGTTTCTCCGGAGAAAATACAGGTTGGATGGGTAGACATTTTGAGGAACTTTACCCAGATTATCTTATTAACCCGCCAGCAGCTCCGGCAGCTATTCAAATTGGAAACTTGGCGAACTTGGTTTTTCAAGGAGAAGAAACCAACTATGCCTTTGTGACCAATAATGTAGATCAGTTGGAACAAATTGCAGAGACCGGAACTTTTTACGATATAGAAAATGCACCATTCGATGATTGTATGTATGGAGATCAGCTTAGGTTTCTTCGTGGTGTAGCCAATACTACTTATGAGTATGCCGGTATCATCCACGATGCCTATATGGCAGGCCAAAACCAAGTGGAGTACCAAGACAATGGCTTTGCCAGACAATTGGCACTTTTGGCAAGATTGATTAAAGGAAACTTGGGCACCAAAGTCTACATGATTTCCCTGGGAGGATTTGACACCCATGGCAATCAGCCCATAGTTCATGAGCGTTTGATGTCCAATCTATCTGTAGCAATTAACAATTTCTACGAAGACCTCGCATTCACAGAGCAAGATGAGAACGTACTGAGCATGACCTTTTCAGAATTTGGCCGTAGGATTTTTGAAAACGGTTCCAACGGTACCGACCACGGAAAGGCCGCTCCTACCCTATTCTTTGGATCAGGATTGAGCGGGAGCGCATTTGTTGGCGAACACCCATCGTTGGATGAACCCAATAACCGAGGGAATTTGGAATACACCATGGATTTTAGAAACCTTTATGGAACCGTATTGGCCGAATGGCTTTGTGTTCCAAGAGCTTCTGTGGAGCAGCATTTATTGGGTCATCCCTATCAGGCCATAGACCTTGGGTTTAACTGTAGCGGTGAAACCTTTGACGATATCGCTATGGACAATGACCCACCAACATTGCCAGAGACACCGCCAAGTCAAGACCCCATGGATCCCAACGTGGATATTTTGGATACCATCGAGCACGCCGCCATATATCCGGCGACATCACCACGAAACCCATACATCCATTTAGAAATGCCCGTATCGGCCCATGTGGATATAGAACTCTTCAATATTTTGGGACAACGTGTAGGCACATTATTCAACGAAATGATGTTGGAAGGTCAAGTGGACATTAATATACGTGAGCGTATGAGAGACAGTTTATCCACCGGAAAATATATTTATCGGATTTCTGTGGGCGATAAAAAAATGAGTAAATCAGTAATGATTGCTTAACGAAGCGGGACAATTTCTTATCCATTTTTAGGAAGCCTTCGGTAGTGCACCCCTCACCCCAAGTAGGGTCGCATTTTCGGAGGTTTCCTTTTTTATGTCCATCCCGTTAAAATCAGTATTTTTGGGCCTAATTAGAATTTTACATGGCTCAAGATAAATTACCCTCCAGGTACACTATTACTGCAGCATTGCCTTACACCAACGGTCCCATTCATATTGGGCATTTGGCCGGCGTTTACGTTCCTGCGGACATTTATTCCCGTTATTTACGCTTAAAAGGCAACGACGTAGCCTTTGTCTGCGGTAGCGACGAACACGGTGTTGCCATCTCCATGAAGGCTAAAAAAGAAGGTGTCACACCCACGGAAATAATAGATAAGTACCATAATATCATTAAAAAGTCGTTTGCAGATTTTGGTATTTCGTTTGATAATTACTCTAGAACATCTGCAAAAGTCCATCACGACACCGCTTCGGAATTTTTCAAAAAAATGTACGAACAAGGTGATTTTATTGAGGAAGAAACTGAGCAATTATACGATGATGAAGCCACACAATTTTTAGCGGACAGATTTGTTATTGGAACCTGCCCCAAATGTGGTCACGAGGAAGCCTATGGCGACCAATGTGAAAATTGCGGGTCATCGCTCAATGCAACAGATTTGATTAACCCTAAATCAACCATAACAGGAACGGTCCCATCTTTAAAAAAGACCAAACATTGGTTTTTACCTTTGGACCGCTACGAAGGGTTCTTGAAAAAATGGATTCTGGAAGAGCATAAATCCGATTGGAAACCCAACGTGTACGGACAGTGCAAATCTTGGATTGATGAAGGATTGAAACCACGTGCCGTTACCCGCGACTTGGACTGGGGAATTCCCGTACCTGTTGCAGGTGGGGAAGGCAAAGTGCTATACGTTTGGTTTGATGCGCCTATTGGCTACATTTCTTCTACAAAAGAGTGGGCCAAACGTGAAGGCAAGGACTGGGAACCCTATTGGAAGGATGAAAGTACCAAATTGGTACATTTTATAGGCAAGGATAATATTGTGTTCCACTGTATTATCTTCCCAAGTATGTTAAAGGCCAATGGTGATTTTATTTTGCCTGACAATGTGCCAGCCAATGAGTTTCTGAATCTTGAAGGCAACAAACTTTCCACTTCTAAAAACTGGGCAGTTTGGCTGCACGAATACTTGGAAGAGTTCCCGGATATGCAGGATGTACTGCGATATACCTTAACCGCGAATGCTCCCGAGACCAAGGACAACGATTTTACTTGGAAAGATTTCCAGGCAAGAAACAATAATGAACTAGTAGCCATTTTTGGAAACTTCGTGAACCGTGTTACCGTTTTGACCCATAAATATTACGATGGGGTTGTTCCTACTCCAGCTGAATTTTCCGAGACGGATTTGGAGACTTTGAAAGCTTTAAAGGGTTACCCTGAAATATTGACAAATTCATTGGAACGTTACCGTTTCCGAGAAGGTAGTCAAGAATTGATGAACTTGGCCCGTTTAGGAAACAAATACCTGGCTGATGCTGAACCTTGGAAATTGATTAAGACGGATGAAGAACGCGTAAAAACCATCATGTACGTGGCACTTCAAATTGCAACGGGATTGGCAGTGCTCAGTGAACCATTTTTACCATTCACTTCAGAGAAATTAAAAGGAATTCTAAACCTTAATTCAAAAGAAGGTGAGAAATCTATCGAATGGGATGATGTCAGTTTAAAAGAGACTTTACTTCCCGCAGGACACACCATTAACAAAAGTGAACTGCTTTTCAGAAAAATAGAGGATAAGGAAATTCAACAACAACTGGACAAACTGGAAGCCACCAAAAAAGTCAATGCGCAAATGGACAAAGAAGTAGCACCACAAAAAGATACCATCACATTTGATGATTTCTCCAAATTGGATATGCGTGTGGGAACCATCATCGAAGCTGAAAAAATGCCAAAGGCCAACAAGCTTTTGGTATTGAAAGTGGATACCGGATTGGATACGCGAACCATTGTTTCAGGTATTGCCAATAGCTTTAAACCTGAGGACATTGTTGGCAAAAAAGTAACCGTTTTGGTCAACTTAGCTCCGAGAAAACTACGTGGTGTGGAAAGCGAAGGCATGATTTTGATGACAGAGGACAAGGATGGTAAACTTGTATTTGTCAACCCTGATGAGGAAAATGTAAGCAACGGGGAGACCATAAATTAATTCATATCCCAAGAAACTGTCAGGTCGAGCGTAGTCGAGACCCACATTAGAAACTTGGACGTAAAGACTTCTCGACTGCGCTCGAAGTGACAAATACTAAACAAACATCATGCAGCTTGTCCCCTATATCGTTCGCCATACCCTGCTTTCAGAAAAGAGTGTTGAGAACACTGTAGCCCTTTTAAACGAAGATTGCACCGTTCCCTTTATTTCGCGATACCGAAAGGAACGCACAGGCAATTTGGACGAGGTGCAAATCGGTTCCATTGTGGAGTACAAAGCGCAGTTCGAAGCACTGGAAAAAAGAAAGGTGGCCATCATAAAAGCTGTAAAGGAACAAGATGCGCTAACTTCCGAACTGGAGGCGAAATTTTTGAACTGTACCGACCTTACCAGTTTGGAAGACCTTTATCTTCCTTTCAAAAAAAGCAAAAAGACCAAAGCTGAAACCGCACGTAAAAATGGTTTGGAACCGTTGGCCAAAATTATTATGGCACAACGTAGCGATGAAATCGAGTTTATCGCATCCAAATATTTGAGCAAGGAAGTCATCAACGAAGATGATGCCCTCGAAGGTGCTCGACATATCATTTCGGAATGGATCAATGAGCGTACCGATATCCGAAATCAGCTTCGCGGTCAGTTGGAGCGCCACGCTTTGATCACTACCAAAGTCGTCAAAACCAAAAAAGAAGATGAGAAAGCGCAAAAGTTCCGCGACTATTTCGATTGGAGCGAACCTTTGAGCCGATGTCCATCACACCGTTTTTTGGCCATTATGCGGGCTGAAAAGGAAGGTTTTATACGAGTGAAAATCGAAATAGATGACGAAAGAGCTATCCAAAATATGGAACGGCGCTTGATCAAAACCAACAATGCATGTGCGGAACAAATAGAACTGGCCATTGCGGATGCCTACAAAAGACTCTTGTTGCCATCGTTGTCCAATGAGCTTTTAAAAACTGCCAAAGAAAAAGCAGATGCTTCGGCCATTCAGGTTTTCTCCAAAAATTTGAAACAACTATTGCTCGGTGCCCCGCTTGGCGAAAAACGCATTTTGGCCATTGACCCAGGTTTTAGAACAGGCTGCAAAGTGGTGTGTTTGGACGAGCAGGGCGATTTAAAGCACAACGAAACCATTTACCCCCATCCACCACAGCGCGATAGTTCTGGAGCCATCAAAAAAATAAGTTCTTTGGTAGATGCCTATAAAATTGAGGCCATTGCCATAGGCAACGGAACGGCATCCCGAGAAACCGAGCAGTTGGTAAAGCGCGTTCCGTTCAAAAAACCGATTGAAGTCTTTATCGTAAGCGAAGCCGGAGCTTCTATCTATTCTGCTTCCAAAATTGCGCGCGACGAATTCCCCAATTATGATGTTACGGTACGGGGAGCCGTTTCCATTGGTCGCCGTTTGGCCGATCCTTTGGCCGAATTGGTAAAAATTGACGCCAAATCCATCGGGGTTGGGCAATATCAGCACGATGTGGACCAAACGCAATTGAAAACCTCTTTGGATACCGTGGTGGAAAGCTGCGTAAATTCCGTTGGAGTCAACATCAACACGGCGAGTGTTCCGCTTTTGAGTTATGTATCTGGCATTGGACCCAAACTGGCCGAAAATATTGTTGCCCACCGAAATGAAAATGGCGCGTTCAAAAGCAGGGAACAGATTAAAAAAGTACCTCGATTGGGCGGTAAGGCCTTTGAACAAAGTGCGGGGTTCTTGCGTATCAAAAATGGCAACAATCCTTTGGATGATTCTGCCGTTCATCCAGAACGTTATGGTTTGGTTTCGAAAATGGCGAAAGACCAAGGTGTTTCCCTCGAAGAAATTGTAGGGAACAAATCGGCCCTTCAAGGCATCGACCTAAAATCGTATTGTACGGAAACCATTGGCATGCCCACCTTGAAAGATATTCTGAAAGAATTGGAAAAACCAGGATTGGACCTTCGTGAGAAAGCGAAAGTATTTACGTTCAATCAAAATATAAAGGAAATAACAGATTTGAGACAAGGTCAATTGTTGCCAGGTATTGTCAATAACATTACCAATTTTGGTTGCTTCGTCGATATTGGAATCAAAGAAAGTGGCCTTGTGCACATTTCCAACCTTTCCGATACTTTTGTGAAAGATGTCAACGAACACGTTAGCCTTCATCAACAGGTGGTTGTAAAAGTATTGGATGTTGATGTACCCAGAAAGCGGATTCAGTTAGCATTGCATAAACAAGGTGCTTAAAATGCTCAAAATAGCCTATCACCCTATTTACAAACATCCTTTGCCGGAAGGTCATAGGTTTCCCATGATCAAATATGAGTTGTTGCCCCAACAATTGCTTTATGAAGGAACCTGTTCCGAGGAAAACTTCTTTGAACCTTCATTTCCCGAAGATCATCATATTTTGGCAGCACATGATGAGGAATATTACAAAGATTTGGTGAGTCTGGACCTTTCCAAAAGTGCAGCTCGCAAGATTGGTTTTCCACTTAGTGATGAACTTGTAATGCGAGAACGAATTATTGCCGATGGAACCATAAAAGGATGCGAATTTGCGCTCAAAAATGGTATCGCTATGAACATTGCAGGCGGAACACATCATGCTTATTCCAATAGAGGCGAAGCTTTTTGCATGTTGAACGATCAAGCCATTGGCGCACGTTATCTTTTAAACAGCAAACTGGCTAACAAGGTTTTAATAATAGATCTGGATGTGCATCAAGGTAATGGCACCGCGGAAATCTTTCAGACAGACTATTCTGTTTTTACCTTCTCGATGCATGGTAAAGGAAATTATCCCTTTAAAAAGGAAACATCAGACTTGGATATCCCATTGGAAAAAGATACCAAGGATGAGGAGTATCTTTCTATTCTAAAAAAGACCCTGCCCAAGTTGTTGAAGCAAGTACAACCAGATTTTATTTTCTACCTCTGTGGTGTGGACGTTTTGGAATCGGATAAATTGGGTACGCTATCCATGACTTTGGATGGATGCAAGGAGCGGGACCGATTTGTACTTGAAACCTGTTACAATGCTAAAATCCCACTGCAATGTAGTATGGGGGGCGGATACTCTCCCGATATTAAAGTAATTGTGGAAGCACATGCCAATACTTTTCGGACTGCTCATGAAATGTATGAATAATTTTGCCGACTAGTTTTGGTAATACAACATCATGAGACTTATAAAATACTTCACCTTAGTTCTATTGACCACTACTATGACCGGTCAAGAATTGCAACAGCAAAAAGAAAAAAATCTTTGGAACGATTTCACCTATGATATCGGAAATGTATTGGGGGGGGTTGGATATTCCTATTCCCGTCCGTTCCATTGGAAAGGAAACGACTGGGCAAATTTTGGATATTTAACGGGAGGCACCTTGCTGCTATTTACCGTAGATGATGAGTTCATAGATTGGAAAAATGGTTTTGATCAGGACGTTCCGGACCTCATTAAGGACTATGGAAACAAATATGGCGCTCCCGAAAACAACTATATGCTTACCGGCGGGGTTTATTTAGCAGGACTTTTTACGAAAAACGAAAAACTCAGGCGTACTGGGGTCCTTTTAATTTCTTCCGCTACGGCTGGAGGTTTTTTACAACAGGTAAGCAAACGAATCATTGGTAGGGCGCGGCCCAAAAGCGGAGCAAGTTCCGCAACCTTCGACCCACTCCACTTGGACAGGGTATATGATTATGATTCTTTTCCTTCGGGACATGCTATGCTCGCATTTAGCAACGCATATGCCATCGCCAAACAATTTAAAAGTCCATGGGTCAAGGGCGGTCTTTATACAGTGGGTATGATTCCCGGGCTTGTACGTGTAATTGATGATTTTCACTGGATTTCCGATGTTGCCTTCAGTACGGTGCTCAGCATCTTTATTGTGGAGTCCATCGACAAATACCTTGATTCCAAATACGATGAAAAGTACAATGACCAAAAGCCCAAAAATGTAAGCTGGAATCTTTCTTTTGGTCCAAACACTTTGGGTGTCTCCCTTCATTTTTAACGAATTGGAAATACAATTATGTTAAATTTTATTTAGATTGATTTAAAATAATTATTTTCGTCCCCTATTTCGCTTCTAATAATGGGAAAGAAAAAGGATAAAAAGAAACTCAAAAAAGCAAAACTTAGGGAATTGCCTCCAACTGGCAAAGTAAAGTCCAAGTGTTGCAAAAAATATAAAAAACGTGAAAGCAAGCGCTGTAAAAAGTGTCCCTGCTTTGATCTTCTTAAAAAAGTTGCGTAACCCATTTATGCAATCGTCACATTACTCCTACTCCTGACCAAAAGGTTTCTTTATTTGTTCTATTTTTAAAGCAAACTAGAAACCATGATCAAAAAAACCTCTCTTTTATTTACCCTTTTCCTTGTGTCCAGCTTTGCTTTGTGGGCACAGGACAAGGATGCAGTGATTGAAACAATCATTCAAGAAGCCACCGAAAACTCTCAATTAGAAACACTTGGCCATCAACTTATGGATGGTATTGGGCCCCGATTGGTGGGTACTCCACAAATGAAAAATGCCCACGATTGGGCCGTTACCAAATACGAAAGTTGGGGCATTCCCGCCCGCAATGAACAATGGGGCGAATGGAAAGGTTGGGAACGCGGCATTAGCCATATTGATATGGTTCACCCACGAGTGCAAAGCTTAAGAGGAACACAGCTGGCCTGGAGCCCAAGCACACCCAAAAAAGGTGTTACGGCAGAATTAGTTGTATTGCCAACAGTATCCGATTCCTTGGAATTTGTCAGTTGGTTGCCCAAGGTTAAAGGTAAACTTGTTATGATTTCCATGCCACAACCCACAGGAAGACCCGACTATAATTGGGAAGAGTTTGCTACTGAAAAGTCCTTTGAGAAGATGAAAAAGGAGCGAGAAGAGCAAACTGAAGCTTGGAGAAAAAACATAGCGAATACAGGACTCGACAGACGTACTTTGCCAGTTGTCCTTGAAGAAGCAGGCGCAGTTGGGATTGTAGCCTCCTATTGGTCCCGTGGTTTTGGAGTAAACAAAATATTTGGAGCTTATACCAAAGAAATCCCAACAGTGGATCTCGAACTTGAAGACTACGGAATGCTGTATCGATTGGTGGAATCAGGACAGAAACCGCAGCTTCATATTGTGGCAGAATCCAAAGAATTGGGCAAAGTGCCCACATTCAACACCATCGCTGAAATTAAAGGTTCCGAAAAGCCTGATGAATACGTGATTCTGTCAGCCCATTTTGATTCTTGGGACGGGGGAACCGGTGCTACCGACAACGGAACAGGAACATTGGTAATGATGGAAGCCATGCGTATTTTGAAAAAAGCATATCCCAACCCAAAGCGCACTATTTTGGTGGGACATTGGGGCAGCGAGGAACAAGGCCTCAATGGTTCCAGGGCCTTTGTTGAAGACAATCCGGAAATTGTTGAAGGCGTACAAGCAGTTTTTAACCAAGATAATGGAACGGGTAGAGTAGTTCGAATTTCGGGGGGTGGATTTTTAAAGTCCTATGATTATTTAGGCAAATGGTTGCATGAGGTTCCAAAAGAAATTACCGATGAAATTGAGACAACCTTTCCTGGAACCCCGGCACGTGGCGGTTCTGACTATGCTTCTTTCCAAGCAGCAGGAGCCCCTGCATTTAGCCTAAGCTCTTTAAGCTGGTCGTATTGGAACTATACATGGCACACCAACAGGGATACCTATGATAAAATTATTTTTGATGATGTTCGCAACAATGCCATCCTCACCGCAATTCTTACTTACATGGCCAGTGAATATCCTGAGAAAACGGACCGGGAAAAAGCTGTTCTGCCAATTAGTACTACAACAGGAGAGCAATTGGAATGGCCAAAACCACGTTCACCCGAACGAAATGGTGGTCAGAATTAAATAAACGAATAACTTATAATGAAAAAAGCGCCCCATTTGAGGGCGCTTTTTTATATAACCAACTAAAATTCACGTTCAAAATATACGTGGAGAAGCTATTTGTACAACTGATTCAAGTGTTTCTTTGGATAAGAATTGATCATCAGTATAGGTAAAATATAATATTGCATGCTGGTAATAATCTTTACCGTGCCTACATTGTTCTCCACATGATTTGGAATGCTCAGCATAAACTGTTTTCTTTTCATTCATGTAGACATTATACGCATTGCCATCATGCTTTTTCAAATCCCTTTCAAAACGTGCTTGGTCTTTCCAATAATCTTCAACATCTTCGTTGCTTACCAACACTAAGGATTGTTCGTAGTGAAAATCTTTTCTGGCCTGTGCCTCATAAAAAGAATATTCGCTTTCTTGTGCAGATACCATAGCCGCCAAGCCCAATGCAAACAATACTGTAATTAGAGTGTTCAACCTCATCTTTCTGAGTTTTAATAAATACGTGGTTCATTTACTAAAGTTCTGGCGTTTGGTTATGTAACAACTCAAAATGTATTTACCCTACAGGAAAACAAAAAAAGGGGAGTTACCCCCTCTTAGTCGTCATTAAGCAACAACAATTACTTTCCCAACATCAATAGCTCATTACATTTAATTTCGGTAATGTATCTTTTCTCACCCTCGTTGGTCTCATAGGAGCGATTCGTGAGTTTACCTTCTATCATTACTTCTTTGCCCTTGGAGAGAAAATCCTCCGTTATTTCGGCCAACTTTCCCCATGCCACGATATTGTGCCATTGCGTATCCGTTATCTTTTCACCCTTTGCATTTTTGTAGGATTCATTCGTAGCGATTGAAAACTTAGCCAATTTATTACCATTTTCCAGCATAATAATTTCTGGATCATTTCCTAAGTTGCCAATCAATTGTACTTTGTTTCTAAGTGAATTCATAATAGTAAGATTTAAGTTTTAAATTATCCATCGAACTCTCATTGTCCGACGAGGCAAACTTAGAAGCACTTAAAAATCATATTCGGTTTGTAATCATTTGTTTTCGTTTGTAAACGTATGTAACCGATTACACTTAATTAAAAGTGACTTATTGGGTCTTCCGGTGTCCAATCAGATAACCAAAAAACTCTCAACCTAATGCACATTAGAAGCATCAATAAGTACAAGGTGATCAAAAGATTCAGTCTTTGTAAAAAAATGTACGATATATCGGAAACCATCTACATTCAAGAACAAGACCTTACACACGGTGAGCCTCAAAAAGTATTTAGCGACGAGAAAGAATACTTGACCGATATTTCTTCCGATGTATATGAATGTCTTCGCAAAGGTTTCATTATCAGCGACGATAGGGAGCCATCCATCCAAACCAATTTCCAATAAACATTAAATTGTGTTAAATACTTGATTTACTGATGTATACATACATATTATTAAAGGAATTAGAATTAGAATTGTTGATCTACATTATAACTGTTAGGGCATAAATCACACCAATTTACCCCCCAAAGGTCATCCAAAAACCTTTTGCATCAAGAATTACATCATTACAATCAATCCTCTCAGGTATTGACTTGTACTTTTATACTAAACAAATCAAAAACATATTATATGGAAGCTATTAAAGCAAAAAATAAAACTTTTAAAAAATTGGGATTCACTTATTTAGAAACCGCAGAAATCGTTGTTAGCCTAAATACATTATTGGCCAACTATCAGGTATTCTACAATAAGCTCAGAAACTTTCACTGGAACATTGAAGGACCAGATTTTTTCGAACTCCACGAAGAGTTTGAAAACGAATACAACACGGTTAAAGAAAACATTGACATTGTAGCAGAAAGAATTCGAGTGTTTGGTGTACAAAGCAATTTTACACTAAAGAGAACACTGGAACTTTCCAAAATCGAAGAGCAGGACAAAAATATTTCCGCTCTGGAAATGGTAAGAGAAGTGCTGCGAGACTACGAAATCCTGCACGATAGCATGTTGGATGCCGTAAATGCATCCCTTGAAACTGGCGATGTGGTCACAGAAAACATGTTGACCGAGTTTATGACCGAGTTGGAGAAAAGACACTGGATGTTTACTTCTTACTTAAAGTAAGAAATAGGCAATTCATCCAGAAAAAAACAGATTTATTAACCACAAAAAACAATACTATGAAAAAGCTATTCACTATACTATCATTCGCAACTCTAACCGCATTTGCCGGATATGGGCAAAGTCAAAAGTCTGGGGTGATGAAAGCCACTACACAACTTAAAACCTTTACCGTGTCCGAAAATGGAAAAGAAAAAGAGTATAGCGTAAAAGTTATGGAACGCAGAAAATACGGCATGGAACTGGACAACAAAGACAGAGGCATGGTAAATCAAGATAGAAAACCCTCCTCTCCTTTTGTCACCAAGTTGGTTGCTATTGACAGCAATGCCGATGAAAACTACGACGATTATATGGTGCTGAAATACAAAGGTTCAGTGAACAATGATTTTGAAGTAGTGCAGACCGATAAAGGGTTTGATATTAAAGTTGATGACAAAACCATGCATTACAATGTTTTGGAAAACAATTATATCGTAAAAAAGAAGAGCAAAAACTTCTTTATTATTGAAGAATTTGAATCGAAATAGTTGATATAATTTCGTTTTTTGATTGATGATGAAGCCAAGGTAACCCCTTGGCTTTTTCTTTATTTAAATCGATGGATTAAAACTTATATTTGGACTTTAATTTGAACCTATGGATTCTTGGTTACACCCTATACAACTGGAAGGCGAATTGGTAAAACTTGTCCCCTTGCAAAAATCACAAAAAGTGGATTTGGCATTTGCCGCATCAGACGGAAAGCTTTGGGAACTTTGGTACACCTCTGTCCCCTCTCCCAAGACCATTGATTCCTATTTGGACATCGCCCTTTCGGAGCAAGAAAAGGGAAACGCTTTGCCCTTTGCGATTATCGATAAAAAAACCAACACCATTGTGGGGAGCACCCGCTTTTTAAATATTGATGCAAAAAACAAACGAGTAGAAATCGGAGCGACCTGGTATGCAAAAAAAAAACAGCGCACAGGAATCAACACCGAGTGCAAATACCTTTTGCTAAAATATGCCTTTGAAAATTTGAACTGCATCGCCGTGGAGTTCCGGACGCACTTCCACAACCATCCATCCAGAAATGCGATACTCCGTTTGGGGGCCAAACAAGATGGCGTTTTAAGAAACCACAGAGTGGATGAATTCGGAAATCTTAGGGATACCGTTGTGTTTTCCATTTTGAACAGCGAATGGAAGACAGTTAAAACCTCCTTGGAGTATAAGATGAATAAAAATTATTTGTGCTAGCTTCTACTCAACTTTACCAAATGGGCAAAATTATAACTGGCCAATTCTAGATTTTTCGCACTCCTCGCCTTGGCTTCATCTAAGTTGCCAACTTGATTGAGAATGGAAACCGCATAATCCAGTCCCATTTTTTGCATCTCTTCAATGGTGACATCAATGGAACCACAGAATGCTGCAATAGGTACATTTCTTTTTTTGGCAGATTGCACTACCCCGTTGATGGTTTTTCCAGAAAAAGTCTGTCCATCCAATTGTCCCTCTCCCGTAATAACCCAATCGGCTCCTTCCAAAACTTCATCAAAATTGGCGAGTTCCATCACCAAATCCACCCCAGAGGCCAATTCGGCATTCAAAAAAACCACAGCGCCCCCTCCTACGCCGCCTGCCGCACCGGCACCAGCTATATTTTGCACATCAATATCAAAAATGGATTGTAGCACCATGGCGAAACTTTCCAATCCCTTGTCCAAAAACTCAATATCTTCCATAGAAGCACCTTTTTGCGCTCCATAGATTTTGGCTGCTCCATTTTCACCATAAAAGGGATTGTTGACATCGCAGGCCACTTGGATTTTTGCTTCGGACAACTTCGGGTTCACATTATCTTGATTGATTTCTGATACATTTTCCAAGTTCTTCCCTATAGGTTCCAGTTCCTTACCATCTGCATCCAAAAAGGAATACCCCAAAGCCTGGGCCATGCCCATTCCCCCATCGTTGGTAGCACTGCCCCCTATGCCCAGCACAATACTTTTCGCTCCTTTTTCAAGGGCATCTGCAATCATTTCACCAGTACCTAAGGAAGTGGTGTTCATGCAGTTCATCTCGGATTTTTCAAGCAATTTATATCCGGATGCTTCGGACATTTCGATGAAAGCTGTTTGTTTGTCTTCAGAAAGTAGATACTGTGTAGTGATTTCTCTAAATAAAGGGTCCTTTACTTTTACAGAAACCTTTGAAGCATTAAGATAATCCGCGACCACATCGATGGTGCCGTCCCCTCCATCGGCCAAAGGCCTACTAATGATTTCCGCATTTGAAAAAACTTTTTTGATGCCAAGGGCAACGGTTTCACAAAATTCGCGTCCTGTTAAAGAGCCTTTATATTTATCGGGTGCCAAAATAAATTTCATACACACAATGTACTCAAGTTAATTAAGTTAATCCAGATATTTTTCTCAATTTATAGATGAAATGGAATGCGGCACAGGTTTTGAATGTAAGGGGGAAGTATTTACCTTTAATAAAATTACATCATGAAAAAAACAATCATCTCCATAGCAACCTTACTATTCGCTACCACAATTTTTGCCCAAACCAAAAACTTTTTGGACACGCCATACCTGGAAACTCAGGCCAGAGTAGATACTATGGTCACCCCAGATAAGATTTATCTAAACATTAGCATTCAAGAAAAAGATACCAAAGGTCGAGTATCAGTGGAGGAACAAGAAAACCAAATGGCACAACGCTTAAAAGCTTTAGGTATTGATTTAGACAAACAATTGGTAATAAAGGATGCAAGTAGCAATTTCAAAAAATACTTTCTGCGCCAAAAAGAAGTGCTCAAAAGCAAACAGTACTCTTTGCTTGTTTACTCAGGTAAAGAATTGGGAGATGTGATGATGACCCTCGAGCAATTGGACATCGCCAACACCAGTATTGAGAAAACAGAATACTCCAAAATGGACGAACTGGAATTGGAACTTAAAACAAGGGCCGTTAAAAAAGCCATGCAAAAAGCCGATGCACTTACAAAACCATTGGGGCAAAAAACAGGGATGGCTATCCACATTGCCGACAATTCGCAATATTACCAAAGGTACAATCAAGCTCCCATGATGGAGATGAAAGCCGTTTCTGCCGATATGGGCAATGCACAACCTTTGGACATCGACTTTGAAAAAATAAAGGTGGAAACCACCGTTAACGTAAAATTTGCCTTGTCTAATTAATGGACCGGTATTCATCAATCAAACCAAAACAATTATGAAATCAATCGCCATTATTTTAATGTTCAGCGCGGGAATTGTTTCCGGGCAACAAACTATGCAACTGCCCGAAGGCCAGTCATCACCCAAAGCCAATCTCAAGGAAGTCTCCTGGATCGAGGGCCATTGGACAGGGGAAGCTTTTGGCGGTATTGCCGAAGAAATTTGGAGCGCGCCTGTGGGCAATTCCATGATGTTCGTCTTCCGAATGGTGAACGATGGCAAAGTTTCCTTTTACGAATCTGGTCACATTCAACAGCTGGATGATTCTTTAATCCTTCAACTCAAACATTTTGATGGAAACATGAAAGGCTGGGAAGAAAAAGACCAGACCATCGATTTTAAATTGGTGAAAGTGCAGCCCAACAAAGTGTATTTCGAAGGACTTACCATGGAAAAAATTAGTGATGATCAAATGAACGTATGGGTTTTAATCGAAGAAGAAGGCCATACCGAAGAAATCCTTTTTGCCTACAAAAGAGTGAAGTGATTTAGTTTCATTGGAATACCTTGAATTAGTATCTTTAACGGACTAACTAATTCCAACACTCGTGAAACTAAGACCTCTACTTTTATGTGCCATGTTATTGGCATTGCATCCAATGGATGCACAAAGACGAAGCAAAAAATCCGACCAACCTTCCATTGTAGTTAACGATTCCCTTTTTCCTGGATTAAAATGGCGTAACATTGGCCCGTTCCGTGGCGGACGAAGTGTTACCTCTACTGGTGTTGTGGGCCAACCCCACACCTTCTACATGGGAAATACAGGCGGGGGTATCTGGAAAACCACCGATGATGGTGTAACATGGAAAAACGTTTCCGATGGATTCTTAAAAACTGGAACTGTTGGCGATATTGCCGTTTCCGAAAGCAATCCCAACATTGTAATAGCCGGAATGGGAGAACATGCAGCTCGTGGTGTTATGACCTCCATGGGCGATGGTGTTTACAAATCCACAGATGCTGGAAAAACTTGGAAACATATCGGGTTGGACCATACACGTCACATTTCCGATGTAATTATCCACCCTACCAATCCCGACATTATTTTTATTGCCGCCCAAGGTGCTCAATATGGTCCATCCGAAGACCGTGGCATTTACCGCTCCACTAACGGAGGGGTTACTTGGGAAAAAGTGCTTTATGTTGACAATATTACAGGAGCTTCATCCCTAAGTATGGATATGAACAACCCGCTTATTTTATATGCGGCCATGTGGCAACATGAAAGAACTCCTTGGACCATTACTTCTGGAGGAGCCTCTTCTGGATTCTATAAATCCACCGACGGGGGAACTACCTGGGACAAAATGGAAAAAGGTCTGCCCAAAGAATTTGGAAAATCGGGTATATCCGTTTCCAGGGCAAATTCCGATGTAGTTTATGCCGTACTCGAGGCCGAAGGTGAAAAAGGTGGCGTATACAAAAGTACAGATGCCGGAAAAACATGGAAACAGACCAATAAAAATCGTATCAACATCGCAAGATCTTGGTACTACATGGAGATTTTTGCGGATACACAAGATGAAAATATCGTTTACGTACTCAACGCCCCGGTGACCAAGTCCATTGATGGCGGAAAAACCTTTACACCTGTTCCAACACCTCATGGTGATAATCATGATCTTTGGATACATCCAGACAACAACCGAGTAATGATCAACTCCAACGATGGTGGTGCCAATGTTTCCAACAACGGAGGGATGAGCTGGAGTTCACAACAATACCAACCAACCTCACAGTTTTACCGAGTTATAACGGATAATTTAGTGCCTTACAATGTGTACGGAGGACAACAGGACAACTCTTCCGTGGCCATAGCAAGCCGCACACGGGATAGAGGTATCGATTGGAAAGATTGGTATGCCGTTGCTGGTTGTGAAAGTGCTTATTTGGCTTTTGACCCAGATAATCCTGAGGTTGTATACGGTGGTTGCTATCAAGGAATTATTGAAAAGTGGGTAAAGGCTTCCCGCGAAGCAAAACCTATTAAAGAATACCCTGAATTGGGTCTAGGTAATATTCCAAAGGATTTTAAGTTCCGCTACAATTGGAATGCTCCCATTATTAGCTCACCACACGACCGCAACACGATTTACCATGCGGGCAATGTGGTCTTCAGAACAAAAGACGGCGGATATAGCTGGGATGTGATAAGTCCTGACCTTACTAAGAATGAAATTGAAAAACAAGGACCGGGAAGCGGTCCGTACACCAACGAAGCTGCCGGTGGGGAAAACTATAACACCATCATGTACTTGGTGGAGTCCCAACATGAGGAAGGCGTACTTTATGCCGGTTCCGATGATGGATTGGTACATATTACCAAAAATGGAGGCGAAAGCTGGGAGAACATTACTCCTCCAAATATCAAAGAGGGCATCATCAACAGCATTGAAGTATCCCCTCACGACCCGGCCACTGCCTATATCACTTTAATGCGATACAAATCCATGGATTTAAACACGTACATTTTCAAAACCACGGATTATGGTCAGACTTGGACAAAAATCACCAACGGAATCGATGGGGAGCATACATTTGCACGTGTTGTTCGAGAAGATAAAAAGCAAAAAGGATTATTGTACGCCGGTACCGAGACTGGACTTTATATTTCTTTGGATGATGGACAACATTGGCAACCACTACAATTGAATTTGCCTGTTGTGCCGATCAATGACCTCATTATTCAAGATAATGATTTGGTAGCCGCAACTGCAGGAAGGGCATTCTGGATTTTGGACGATTTAGGTGCCATTCAAAATAGTTTGACACCTGCAAGCTCGCTTCAAATTGTGACCCCAAAACCATCATACAGAATTTTTAACGGTAGTTCGGATCAGTATGTGCCAGGGTTGGGCCAAAACCCAAAATCGGGGGTAACGTTCGATTATTATTTGCCTAAAAAATTGGATTCCACCGAACTGAAGCTGGAAGTATTATCTGGAGGTAAAGTGATCAGATCTTACACGAATCAAGCACCAAAAGATTTCAAGAGCTGGCCAGGCGGACCATCAAAACCAAAGATTTTGCCTACCGCCAAAGGATATAATCGATTCACTTGGGATTTTTACCGTGAATCTTCACCTGCCATTGAAAATGTTTTTGGTTTTGATGGTTACGGAAGTTCGAGAGTGGCCCCTGGCACATACACGCTTCGCCTTACTATGGGGGACGAGACGGTGGAGACCAATGCGACAGTATTGGCTGACCCATTAATCGATGCTTCACCTGCCGATTATGCAGAACAACAATCCTATTTAACCAGAATTGATGAAACCTTGGTGAACATGCACAAAGCGGTCAACCAAATGCGTACTGCCAAAAGTCAACTTAAAAAATATAAGGAGTTGCTTAAAGACAACGAAAGTGCAAAAGAGTTGCTTGAGAAGGGAGATACCCTTTTGGAACGAATCAATACGTGGGAAGAGAACTTGATTCAACCCAAGCAAAAAACCTTCCAAGATGTGGTTAATTTCAGTAGCAAATTGAATGCTGATTTTATGCATTTGAGAGGGTTTATCGACGTGGCCGAACCCAAAGTGACAGAAGGTGCCAAAGAGCTGTTTAGGGACAATATGGCCGAATGGAAAACTTTTGAAGATGAGAAAAATGCCATCGTGGGCAGTGGCATGGCAGCATATAACGAAATGTTCAAAGCATTGGACATCCCCGCCATTATTTTAACAGGAGAGTAATGACAGCGTCCTTTTGGTTAGATCAGGAGTTCACAAAACAGGATTATTCGCAAAATAAATTGCCCAAGGGCGATTACGAAAATTGCCGTTTTGTGGACTGCCTTTTCTCCAAGGGGCTTTTGGACAACCAGAATTTTGTGGAATGCACTTTTGAAGGATGTGATTTCACGAATGCCAATATTGCTCACACCATTTTTAACGATGTAACCTTTGAGGATTGCAAAATGGTAGGGCTTCAGTTTGAAACCTGTAACCAGTTATTGTTATCCCTAAAATTTATTAGGTGCAATCTATCCGTAGCATCATTTATCGGAATGAATCTGCCGGGCATCCAATTCCACGATTGTAAGCTCCATCAAACCGACTATACCGATGCGCACTTGAAACAGGCTAAGTTCCCAAATTGTGATTTTGAAAACGCGATATTTGAGAACACCCATCTTGAACTAGCTGATTTTACTTCAGCCATAAATTTCAACATAGATCCATCCATCAACCAAGTGAAGAAAACCCATTTTAGTAAGGGTGGATTAATTGGTTTATTAAAAAAGTATGATATTGTGGTGACCTAATCTTATCCTATGTCCGAAAGAAAATGCCTGGTATGCGGCGAAAAACTATTGGGCCGCATCGACCAAAAATACTGTTCCGACCATTGCAGGAATGCATATAACAATCTACTAAATAGAGACAGTAAGAACTTGGTGCGCAACATTAACAACAAGCTCCGCAAAAACTATAGAATACTTGATAGTTTTCCACTCAAAGATGGAAAAACAAAAACAACCAAAATGAGATTGTTGGACAAGGGATTCGATTTTGAATACATCACCAACCTATACACCACAAAAAAAGGTAGCAAATATTACTTTGTCTACGATTTAGGATACTTACCGCTCGACAATGATTATTACATGATCGTAAAAAGGGAATAAATTATTTCCAGCTATGGGAAGTTAGTTTTAGAGCCGCAATCACAACATCTTTTCTACTTATCTGCCCTACCAAAATATCGTTTTTCATTACGGGCAACCTGCGTCTGTTGTGTCTATCAAAAACACCGGCAACATCGAAAATTGACATATCGTGCGGAACAGTTTCCACGTTTTTGGTCATGAATCTTTCAACACTTTTATCTAAAATGGGTTGGTTAAAGTATCGACTCTCGGAAATCTGCTTCATACAATCTGCCTCTGAAACGATTCCGACCAAAAAACCATTGTTGTCCAAAACGGGTCCACCGGAGATGTGGTGCTTGGCAAAAGTCTCCATCACTTCCAAAATGGATTGGTCTGGAGAAAAGGTAATCAGTTTTTTGGTCATATAATCCTCCACCAAAATAGGGGCGTTGTATTTCTTCTTGTTCTCCTCCTTGCTTCGTACGCCTTGAAAACTCTTGATTGCCATATGGTTAGATTTTAAAGTTGAATAATAAATATAGCTTTTTTTAGCGAATAACCTAATTTTAACCATCAAAATATGAGAACCTTTCATAATTTCATACATTTAAGTTTCAACAATGCTGAACTATGAAATTTTCCCGAACCCTTGCCCTTATTCTGCTTTTTATTGCTGTGTATTGGAGTTTCAAATCTCTAATGCCTGTTTATAAAGCCAACAAAGATGTCTCAACGGTTTCCTTTTCTACCGATAGGGCATTGGAGCACGTTAAAGAATTATCCAAAGAACCACATGCCGTTGGTTTCCCCGGGCATGAAAGAGTCAAAAGCTATATTATTTCCGAACTGAAAAAAATGGGTTTGGAAACAACTACACAAGAAGGGTATACTGCAGGGGATTGGGGAAATCTTAGTAAAGCAACCAATATATTAGCCAGAATTAAGGGAACCAGCAACAGAAAAGCACTCCTTTTACTTTCCCATTACGACAGTAGTCCACACTCATCCTACGGAGCTAGTGATGCAGGCAGCGGTGTGGCGACTATTTTAGAAGGGGTTCGAGCATTTTTGAGTGCGAACAAGACTCCTAAAAATGATATTATTATCCTTATTACCGATGCTGAGGAGCTTGGACTCAACGGAGCTGACCTCTTTGTAAAAAACCATCCATGGGCCAAAGATGTAGGACTCGCCCTAAATTTTGAAGCCCGCGGCAGTGGAGGCCCAAGCTATATGCTCATTGAAACCAATAGAGGAAACGGCACTTTAATCAAAGAGTTTACCAAAGCCAGCCCGAAATATCCGGTGGCAAATTCGCTCGCTTATAGCATTTACAAGATGCTCCCTAACGATACCGACCTTACCGTTTTTAGAGAGGATGGGGATATCGAAGGTTTCAACTTTGCGTTTATCGACGACCATTATGATTATCATACCGCTTTGGACACATACGAACGACTGGACCGTAACACCTTGGCACATCAAGGGAGTTATTTAATGCCACTGCTCCGTTATTTTAGCGATGCTGACCTAAACAACCTAAAAAGCTTGAACGACTATGTGTATTTCAACATGCCATTCTTTAAGCTTGTCTCATACCCTTTTGAATGGATTTGGCCCATGTTCGGTATTGCCGTTTTAGCATTTGTACTGTTGCTGTTTACAGGGTTTAAGAAAGGAAAGCTTAATACAAAAGATATTTTCAAAGGTTTTGTACCGATCCTTATTACCTTAATCGTAAACGGAGTTGCAGGATATTTTTGTTGGAATATCATTACTTGGTGGTATCCCGGATTTAAAGATATACTACACGGATTTACGTACAACGGACACACCTACATTATCGTTTATGTAATGTTCTCTTTGTTTGTTTGTTTTTACACCTATAATAAATTTAGAAAAACCAACACACCCAACCTATTGGTCGCACCCATCTTTATTTGGTTGCTTATCTGCGGATTGGTAGCAGCATATTTAAAAGGAGCTGCCTTTTTTATTGTTCCATTATTTGGTTTGTTGGCCGCTTTTTTGGTGACCATCAATCAGGAAAAACCCAATCCTTTTCTGATGGTGTTTTTGGCATTGCCCGCCGTGCTTATCTATTCGCCATTTATTAACATGTTCCCTGTTGGCCTTGGCTTAAAAATGATGGTGGCCGCAACAGTCTTTACAACATTGCTTTTCTTCTTGGTGCTTCCCTTTTTTGGTCAGTTAAAAACTAAGGGGAGATTAGCATATTTATTTTTGTTCCTCTTCTTTGCATTCGGAATAACCAGCCATATCCAATCCGATTTTAATGAAGAAAGGCCAAAACCAAGCAGCTTATTATACATTTTTAATGCAGATACCGATTCCACGCATTGGGCTACCTACGATAACGTATTGATCGATTGGAACGACCAGTTTTTAGGGGATGAAAAAAGAAAACCCGAAACTGAGACCATTTCCAGCAAATACCGTACAAATTTGAACTACGTGGCCGATGCACCCAAAAAAGATATTCCATTACCCTACATTGATACCGTGCTGGATACCATCATCGGAGATAACAGGATGATTGAACTGTGCATAACTCCAAAAAGGGATGTGAACCGTCTTGAAGTGTTTACTAATCCTATTGATATGAAGTCCGCCAAGGTAAATCAGATTGAATTATCTTCCTACTTCCTCCAAAACCGAAGGAGCAAATTGGTAACTCACTATATCACCAACAATGATTTTACGGAGTTGCAACTGGAGTTTCCAAAAGATTCCGTTTTGGAGCTTACCCTATATGAAGCTTCCAATAACCTTTTGACCCATCCGGATTTTAGCATTCCAGAACGGCCAAAAAATAGTATTCCGATGCCTTTTGTGCTAAATGATGCTATATTGACCATAAAAACTCTACGATTTGACTAAAAGCATAGGAATACTGGGTTGTGGATGGTTAGGACTGCCCTTAGCCAAAAAACTGATTGAAAAAGGATACAGTGTTAAGGGAACAACAACATCTGCAAACAAATTGGATGTTTTGCAAAAGGAGGGAATCACTCCTTATCAAATAAGCCTGTCGGAAGATGGAATCCAAGGTAATATTGGAGAATTTCTATCCAATATCGAAATCTTGATCATCAATGTACCACCCAAACTTAGGGGCAAGCATACGGAGAGTTTTGTGGAAAAGATGAAATTCTTGGTTGCGGAAATCAAAAAAAGCACGGTCGCTTATGTCATTTTTGTAAGTAGTACAGCGGTTTACGGAAATACCGAGGGAGAAGTCTCGGAAGATTCTCCATTGGAACCTGCGACGGAATCGGGCAAACAATTGGTGGAATGCGAAAAGATCTTACGGAATGAAGAAAGCTTCAAAACTACCATAATCCGTTTTGGTGGTTTGATTGGTCCTGATAGACATCCTGTGACCACCCTGTCTGGCCGAGAGCATCTCAGCAATGGAAATCATCCCATCAACTTGATTCACCTCGATGACTGTATTCATATGATTCTAACCATTTTGGAGCAAAGCTATTGGGGAGAAATTTTCAACGGGGTATATCCTCATCACCCCAAAAAGCAGGTATATTATTTTGAAGAAGCGCAAAAAAGAGGATTACCCACCCCTTCGTACAAAACAGAATCCTCCCCAAAAAAGGGCAAGATAGTTTTGAGTAAAAATTTCTTGGATAAAAACCAGAGTTTTACCACACCTATAATTTCCTGAAACCCCAATGATTACTTATCGAATTCTTAACAGCTTGGTTGGGATTATTTTGTTAGATTTGGCGCACTAAATGGAAAATCAATGAAAAAGACTGTACTCTTATTGCTCCTGTTCGTGGGCTTTAGCGGTATTTCGCAAACCAACAATGAGCTTTTGAAACACTACAATGCTTATTATAAGGAAATGCGTTTACAAGGAGATGTAAACGGTGTGATAGGTGCTTTGACGCATTTGAACGTTTTGGCTCCATCTAAAGAAAGAAGGGACACCTTGGCTTTTGTTTACATGAACAATGGTCAGCACATGCAGGCACTAAACACCATAGGTGTAGAGAAAAACACAAATGACTCCGACCTTGCTGTGCAGATAAAGGCCTTTTCGTTAAAAGCATTGAACCAACCTAAAAGGGCATTGGAACATTTTGAAGAACTATATTCTCGAAATCCATCTCCTTACCTAGCTTACGAAATGGCTGATCTTAAAATTCAAACAGGAGATATGAATGGTGCCACCACCAACATTGAATATGGCATAGCGAATGCAACCGATGAAATGAAATATGCTTTTTATGAGAGGCAACAACCTTATGAGGTCTCCCTAAAAGCTGCTTTTTATCATTTAAAAGGTTTAGCGGATTTTAACATGGACAAAGAAAATATTGATGCTGCGATTGCTTCTATAGATGAAGCACTTAAAATTGCCCCAAATTTCAACTTGGCAAGCTTGAGCAAGCAGGCTTTGGAGTCTAGAAAAGAAACCGCAGAAGAAGATAAAAATTAAGTTATTGCTTATTCTTTTTTAGTTCCTGAAGCAATGCATTGTCCTTTTCTTCCTTTATTTGGATAAGTTCGTCCACGTTTTCGTTAGGCACTGCAATCGATAATACATAATGGGCAATTTTCCATTGCCCATTTACTTTTTTCAAGACCCCCGAACCCCGACAAATCTTCATTTGGGTGTCCAGCAGTTCATCAAACCAAGCAAAGGTTCCTGATTCATTCAAATAGATGTTGCGCTGCACTGCAGTAAAGCTCCACGCCTTCCCTTTATCAAAATAAGGTTTGGAAAAAGATCTAAACTCGTCATTCTGCCAATTCTCCATGGCATCGGTTCCCAAAAACACCCCGTCTTTTGTCATTTTTTCAAAATAGGCTTCAAAATCCGCATTGGCCGCGGCCAAATGCCATCCGTCCAATACTTCATTGATTTTTTGTTTTTCCATGTTTTGGGCACAAATGACCATGGAAACCAAAAATAACCCCCATACTAGAATATTACGCTTCATCTAAAATCAATTTTTTATCCAATTGGCTGTTCATGATAACATTCAACTGCTTACGCATGTTGTTGTATGCTTCCAAGGCCTCCACAATGGGCTGGGTAGTTGGCTGATTCTCCTGAATACTTGCTTTCGCTTTATACAAAAACGTACGCAGAACTCTTTGCCTACTTTTTATCTGAAAAGTGTCGAACAATTCCGGATATATTCCATCGGCCATTTTTTTCTCTTTTTCAATAAGGTCATCAATGGCCAACGCTAAATCTTCGTTATTGGTTGCTTTGTAGAGCACATCTATACTGGCATTAAAATCTTTGAATTCTCGCCAGTCATCAACAATAGCTGCTGCATCCGGGTTTATCTCAATTCTATCCGGCATTTTCTGATAATTGAACTCCAAATTCTGATTTTCAACTACAGCAGTAGCTTTTTCAACTTTTTTACAAGCTCCCAAAATGGAGAGAGAAATAAGTATGCCTAACAATTTTTGCATAGGCGAATGTACAAATTTTAATAAAGGGTATCTTTGCCATCAAACTAAATTAACTTCGATTTTAATGCACAAACCAATTTTAATAATCGGCGCATGCGGGCAAATAGGAACCGAACTAACCTTTGAACTCAGAAATAAATACGGGGCTGAAAATGTAATAGCCAGTGACATTCGCGAAGGTGGAGAAGCATTGATGCAGTCTGGTCCGTTTGAACTTATGGATGCCACCGACTATTCAGCTGTAGAGGATGTAGTAATGCATTACGAAATTGATGAGGTTTATTTAATGGCAGCTATGCTGAGCGCCACGGCAGAGAAATTCCCTATGCGTGCATGGAATCTTAATATGAATTCACTTTTTAATGTGCTCAATTTGGCCAAGGAAAAGAAAATATCCAAAATTTTTTGGCCTTCAAGCATTGCTGTTTTTGGTCCCAACACCCCAAAAAAAGATACCCCTCAGAACACTATAATGGAACCTAGCACGGTTTACGGCATAAGTAAACAATCCGGGGAAAGGTGGTGTGAGTATTACCACAAAAAATACGGGGTCGATGTTAGAAGTGTTCGTTATCCTGGGTTGATAAGCTGGAAAACCATGCCCGGAGGAGGTACAACGGACTACGCAGTTGAAATTTACCATGCAGCACTAAAAAAAGGTTCCTATGAATGCTTTTTGGATAATAACACGGAACTTCCAATGATGTATATGGATGATGCCATTAGAGCCACCATTAACTTAATGGACAGTCCTTCAGAAAATATAAAGGTGAGGTCTTCATATAATTTGGCGGGTATGAATTTTACCCCGGAACAAATGGCTGAAAGCATTGCCAAACACATTCCCGACTTTAAAATAAGCTACGCACCAGATTTTAGGCAGGAAATTGCGGATTCCTGGCCGAGCAGTATCGATGATTCTGCCGCAAGAAAGGAATGGGGATGGAAACCTAGATTTGATTTGGACCAGACCACCAATGAAATGCTTGAAAATTTAAAGGAATAGGGGATCAGTCCTCGTCTTCCTCTTCGGGTTCAGAAAAGTCTTCGTCGTCCTCAGGGGTTTTTTCAAAATCTTCGGAGTCAAAATCATCTTCGTCATCTTCATCGAAGTCAGCCATGGTACGTTCCAGCTTAGAGCTGATTTTCACAAGGTATTTGGTATCCTCGGTGGAGACTTCCACAGCTTCTATGGATTCGCCTTTTAAGTTTTTGAAGTTGATTACATCATCATCTCCATATCCATCAGGATATTTCTCCACCAAAAGTTTAAGCACCTCTGAGGTCAATTTTTTGTAGTCAACAATTACGCGTTTGAGGTTATTCATGATGTTGTGGTTAACTCCTTGCTCCAACGAGAGCAAATGTGATTGTTTTGAAAATTTATAAAAAAAATCTTGGGTTGTCAAAATTGGGGCGATTTTATCGACCAAAAATGATGGAAATTTGAAGACATCCTTAAAAAAGTATAGGGAAGATTGAGAAAAAAGTAGCCTTGGCAAGAATCGAACTTTTCTCCCGAACCCCATATTTATTGAGGTTTCTGCTTTTTGATTTGACTTTCGTCATATCAAATATTATCAAACAGACTTGAACCTTTGATTTTGAAATTAAAGCTTTTGGTATCAGTAAAGGAAATAACATGACAATCCTCATATAAACATTTAGGCAATTTGCTTTTGATTAACCCAAATTAATCTTTTCACAACACTCTTACCCTTTACATAATGCTTTTTGGAATTTCCTTAATCACAAGGGTTTATCCAGAATTCTATTTTAGCCTCCAAAGAATTTATATACAAACCATTATCAATCACAAACTGTATTGTCTCATGGGCAATCCATACAATTTTAATTATGACATTAATGCAACGATTGTATTCCTTGACTCCCGACTTGTACAAAAAAATGGGCAAGGTTATACTGCCATTCGGGATAGTGATATTTATGTATCCTGCAGTATCCCTAAAAGCACAAACTCCATCTGATGGATTAATGATGCCTTCCAAAAACATCTGTGTTCTATTTTCTTACGATATGGGCACTTTTGACCGCTATTGGGAAGGTTCATATCTCCGTTCCAACGAAACAATTGCTACGGTAGACCGAAATATGGTATTGCCCATGGCTGCCATTGGTATTCTGGACAACCTAAATTTTTATGTGAGTTTACCTTACGTCAGCACTGAATCCTCCGAACCCAACGGAGGGTATTTTACTGGTGCTAGAGGTTTTCAGGATATCGGTTTTGCCCTAAAATACCGACCTATTAGAACAGAATTGGGTCCTGGTCGAGTTTCCTTTCTCGGAACGGCAGGGTTTTCAACTCCATTGACCAATTATCTGTCCGATTACAGACCTTACAGTATCGGTGCGGGGGCACCAGAGTTTTCGCTAAGGGCTATTGGTCAGTATGAATTAAAAAATCAACTTTATTTCCGCGCCTCAGCGGCACATCTTTGGCGTGGTTATACCGAAGCGGAACGTGACTATTATTATAATGATGGTAGTTATTACACTGCATGGATGGATGTTCCCAATGCGTGGACCTTTGAAACCATTCTCGGAAAATGGTTGTTCGATACCTCTTTGAAACTGGAATTGAGCTACTCAAACCTTACATCAACAAGTGGCGATGACATTAGGGCCTATAACGCAGCCCAACCGACTAACAAAGTTGAAGTTGATCGAATCGGTTTTTCCGCACAGTACTATTTTAAATCTATTAAAGGATTAGGAGTGGTAGCCTACCACAATCGTGTCGTGAATGGACGAAACACGCCTAAAATGAGTAACACCGGCTTTGGACTGACCTATCAATTCAATGTAATCAAAAAACAAACTGATGAAGAAAATGCGCAATAATATAAATGTAATAATGCTTTTGGCTGCATTGGTCATTGGCCTAATATCATGTGAAAAAGATACCCCCCAATACCTCCCGTATGAAGGGTATGCCTATTCCGAACTCACCATTAATGGTGGGAATTGGACTCCAGTGCTCCAATCAGCTGGGGATGCCATAGCAATTGACACTCCATCATCCAGTGATTCACAGGAATACATCAATGAGCTTGAAGAGGTAAAAGAAGCCATGGCAAATATGAATTCCAATCAAAAGAAAGCGATTAAATATTGGACCAATAATCCTGCTGTTCGATGGAATGAAATTGCATTGGAACTCATTGCCAAATACAACTTGATCCCCGGCCCAAATGATGATGGCACCTATACATTGCCAAATCCTTCCAATCCTGATGGACCACCTGCATTTCCATTTGCACACCCTCCATATGCCAGTAGGGCGCTGGCCTATATGTCCGTTGCTCAGTTTGATGGACTTATCTCGGCTTGGCACTACAAATATGAGTACAATAGGGCTGCTCCATTTCAACAGGATGAGACTATTGAATTTGCGTATGAAGAAAATGATATCCCTTCTTTTCCATCCGATGGAGCTGTTGTTGCAAGGGCATCAAAAAATATATTGAGTGCCATGTTTCCTTTAGAAGTGGAATACCTAAAGCAAATGGAGGAAGAACATTTGGAAAGTCTAATGCTTTCTGGCGGAAATGTAATGAGTGACATCACTGCTGGATTGGAAATTGGTGATGCTGTATCCGAAACTGCATTAATCAGAGCTGCTGGCGACGGAATGAGAAATGCACAAGCACCCAAGGCAGTATCCGATTCCATTAAACAAGCGGCCTATGATCGCTTTGGATGGGCCTGGGACAACTTGGAAATCCCAGAACGCCCTGTGGGATTAACTCCATTATTTAGTCAAGTTACTATGTGGAGCATTGATGATGTAGAAAGTGTTCGTCCAATCCCACCTCCACAATTGGATTCACAAGAATTTTTGGATGATGTGGAGGTTTTAAAAGATTACGCCAAAAATATGACCGATGAAAAAAGAAGAATTGCCAACTTTTGGCAAGACGGGCTGGGCACTTATACGCCTCCGGGTCATTGGAACCGTATTGCCAACGAAATGATTGTGGAATACAAACTCAACCCGTTGCAGACAACTAGAACCTTAGCCTATATGAACATGGCCATAATGGACTCTGGAATCAGTTGTTGGGATGCAAAATACTATTACCATTACCCAAGACCAATCCAAATGATTGACGGTTTTGAGACTATAGCTGGGACACCCAATTTCCCAAGCTATACATCGGGGCATAGTGTATTTTCTGCGGCGGCTTCAGAGGTTTTGGCCTATATTTTTCCAGAAGAGGCTTCAACGGTAAGGGCTTGGGCCGAAGAAGCGGCCATCTCACGTGTTTATGGTGGTATACATTGGAGCTTTGATGCTACAGTTGGAACGGACCAAGGTCGTGAAGTGGCGCAATATACTATTGATAGAGCTAAAGCTGACGGTGCGGATAACTAGATGTTAAAGTAGAACATAAAATTAAAGTTGATTTTTGATTTCAGGCGGGGATTAAAAAATTAACCCTCGCCTGAAATCAGTTAATCAATAAAAACGTTTTTAGCAATAGCTATTTCATGTTTACAATTAGCTTAAAAATTTCTATTCTTTTTGTTACTGCATACCTAATTGAATTATTATTTCTAAGAGATTAATTTAATTGTTGAATGAGAGTTTATTCAAGTTGGCATTTGCATGATTAAATACTCCTAAATATTTGAATTTAAATTAAGCTAATTCAAAGACCATTATAGAAAATTTAAATTCGATAAATAAATGACTAATAGGCGTTTTAAACTTGTATGTTACTTGAAACAAATTGATTTTTGAGGGAAATCAATGTACCATGACGTTCAAATACACCTTTTCAATTATTATTTTCTCATTGTTTGTGGGCAATATTATTAATGCTCAGCAAACCATAAGTGGACGAGTTGTCGATCAATCAGAAAAACAACCATTAATGGGGGCGGTAGTAATACTAGAAAATATAGGTGAAAATGTGGTAACAGATGAACAAGGCTTTTTTAAGGTTGTTCTTAAATCAAATGTACATTCTTTGTTGATTAAATTCCTTGGATATGATGAAGTCAGGATTCAACTTAAACCAAATACTTTTGATTTGGGACCAATATATATGCAAAGAAATAATACAACATTGGACGAGGTTGTGGTAAGCGCATCGCCAAAAAATTTCAACGCTGAATTTAAAGGGAGTAATTTTCGAATCAACCCAGTAACCTTAAAAAATATCAATCCGTTGAGCACCGAAGAAGTGCTCAGAACCATTCCCGGAGTCAATATTGTAGGAGACATGGGATTATCCAATAGGCCAAATATCAGTATACGTGGTTCTTGGGGTAGAAGGTCCAAAAAAGTGTTGTTGTTGGAAGATGGAACTCCAGCTGCTCCTGCTCCTTATATTGCTCCAGGAGCTTATTACAATCCAGTTAGTGACAGAATCACCTCAATTGAAGTGTATAAAGGGGCCGATTTGTTAAAGTATGGCCCCAACAATATGTACGGAGCGGTAAATTATATCACGGCACTGCCTCCACAGAAACCTACCTTAAGGTTAAAATTAACAGGAGGGCAACGTAATTATACTTCTGGATTGTTTTCCTATGGTGGTACGTGGAACGATATTGGTGGATTGGTCGAAGGGGTTTATAAAAAGTTTGATGGATTTACCGATAATTCCTCTGTTGAAATATTGAACCTAAATGCCAAAATTTTTGCCAAGCTTTCGGAACAACAGTCCCTTTACTTTAAGGTTAGTGGTCAGTTCGAGGACAATCAGGCTTCCTTGAGTTCCCAAACTCCTTTTACATTTTATACCGACCCAACCCAAAATCCCTTAGATGCCGACCAATTTACCATGCGAAGGTATGGAGTGGACATTATTCACAAATGGCTGCCCAATGAGAAATTGAGCTTTACCACCAAGGTTTATGCTTCCGATTTTGAACGGGATTGGTGGCGACAGGTCACAACCAAGATTCGGGCCTCAGAAGCACAGAACTATTTAGGTGATGCTATTTTTAACAACAGGTATGGGTATTTGGCTGGGAAAACTTTTGATGACGAGGATTATGTAATTGTTGGAAAGGTAGAAAATGGGCTGGAAAGTACCACGGATAGTAGATGGATTTACAGGGTTTCAGGATTTAAAGAGACAGTGAATTTAGATTGGGAAGCCTTTAGGACAAAAAGTGAATTTGAAGGAGGACTCAATCTGCACAGAGAAACATTTAAAGATGTTTTTTTAGAGGCAGATAACTCAAGGTGGGCAAGGTATGGCACTGCAACCAAAGATTTGTGGTACCGCCTATGGTCGATAAACGGATACCTTCGAAACGAGTTCAATTTTGGTGCTGTCGGAGTAACACCGATATTGCGATTTGAGCATGTGGATATGTATCGTCAAGATCTATTGGCATTGTCTCAAGACCCCAATTTGCAAGGGACAGAAGAAGGTAAAGAACCCAATGTATACAATCAATTTTTACCTGGAGTCACCGTCAATTATCAATTTAAAAATAGTGAAATCTATGGGAGTGTGTACCAAGGCATGATTGCCCCATCCAAGGTTTTTGGGTTTTTAGTGGAACAAGATGGTGTGGTGACGAATCCTTTGGAAGGCCAAAGTATCAATATTGATCCTGAATTAAGTTGGAACAAGGAAGTGGGTTGGAGAGGGAGTTTACCTAACAATGTGGCTCAAGGGCAATTCACTTATTTTCATAATGCGAGCAGAAACTTTTTCGCAGGGGGACGCAATGAGATTTTCTCTCAACTGGGTGAAATCAATGTACAGGGACTGGAAATGGCCATAAATGTTGCTTTATTGAATACAAACGGGCATAAACTTCACTTTTTGGGAAATGCAACCCTTATGAAATCCAAAGTCATATCTGGTAAATTGGAAGATAAAGATTTGTTCTCTCAAGTGGTTCATGGCACCGCAACACAAAATGAATATATAGACAAAGTAAATTCCAATAGGGATGCTTTTGAAGTTTATGTGGATGATGGTAGTGGGGAAACATTATTGACAGATGAGACCTTGGATGCCTCCCAGTTTTCCAATATTACCAAAAGTATTATCATTTTTGGTGACGATGGGTTGTCCGATACCGAGGCACCCTACACCCCTCATATAAATATGAGTCTTGGATTCAACTACAATTGGAATCAATTTTCTGCTGGATTTAATGCACATCATGCGGGGAAACAATTTACTGAATTCCACAATTTCATGAACGAATCTCCCGATGGAGCCATTGGTGAACTTCCTGCGTACACAACTTTTGACGCATTTATAAATTATGACCTAACCATACTTAAAAATATAGATGCTACTATTTTTGTCAATGGAAAGAACATTACCAATGAAATTTATAGAGCTTCTAGACTAAATAGGGCTACCTCCGGGATTTTCGGAGGAGGTTTTCGACAAGTTATCTTGGGAGTTCACCTGAAAATATAATTAAAGATTCTGTTTTTGTTCATTGGTTCTCAGCTGAACATATCCATAAACATATTGTTTAAATACATATCTGAATGCCGACCGTTTATTTAGAATATGGAAATGAACTTTATTAATTGAGCTGACCCGAACAATGAAAGTTCAATAAAACAATGCCTTAAAAACCCTTGTCTTGAATTAGGAATCTATATAAAAGCGAACACAACGTAGTGGAGGGCTTCAAGCCCCAAATCTTACACAAACTAATTCTTATGAACAATGAACTTTGTCTACTAAAGGAAGTCAAAAAGTAGCCCCGGCAAGAATCGAACTTGCATCTAAAGTTTAGGAAACTTCTATTCTATCCATTGAACTACGGGGCCATTTATAAAAATGGATTGCAAAAATATGGTTTTTTGGAAAACTATGCGCAGCCCAAGAATCAATTTAAGATGATTTTCAAGTGAAGAATCTAAAGAACTATCAAACAGTTCTTCTTCTCTCCTCTTCTTTCAGGATTTTCTCCAAATACGAACGCGACAAAGGTTTATCTACATAACCCGCAATTAATCGATGGCGCTTGGCAATGGTGCGGTCTGTCGCATTGGCAAAAGCCGAAAGTACATAAACACTGGGAAGTTCATGCCCTTTGAACAAATTCTGTAGGTTTTCCAAAAAATCCCATCCATTCATCCCATCCATTACAAGATCTAAAAAGATGATGTCAGGTAATCTATTGTGTTCTTCTATGTAATTAAAACAAGCTTGGATTCCCTCTTCGCCGCTGGAACAAGTAACAATATCAAAATCACCATGGGATTGTTGTATACAGTATCGGGTCGCAAACTGCGACACCAAATCATCATCTATGATAAATGTGGTAAGCTTCATGTAGGGACTATTACGTAAGTTTTGGGACAACCAAAGCTATAAGCTTGTCGCCAACGAACCATTCATTTTCGTTGTTTTGCCCAAATAACCCGTTAAGCCAACCTTAGTGGGGTAATTTACCCCTTAAAACACCATACAGGAATGCCCCTACCGTGGCACCAAACAATACAATAAGGATTGGCCAATATCCCGCACCGGTCAATATGTACATGGGTCCGGGACAAGCTCCGGCCAAGGCCCAACCCAAGCCAAAAAGAATACCGCCCAATAGATATCGTGTAAATGCCTTTTCCTTGTTCGGAATATTTATCGTCTCACCAAAGAAAGATTTCGTTTTGGAACGTTTGATCAATTGGACCAATACGACTCCAACAGCCAATGCAGAACCGATAATGCCATACATATGAAAAGAGTCGAACTGAAACATTTCATAAATACGGAACCAAGAAGCGGCCTCTGATTTGTATAATACAATACCTAAAAACGTTCCAATGATGATATATATAATACTTTTCATGATCCAAAAATTAGGGGAAACAATAGGTGATTCATAATCAAACCACCGATAAAAAATCCAATTACTGCTATAAGTGAAGGTCGTTGAAGATTACTTAGACCAGAAATGGCATGACCAGAGGTACAACCTCCCGCGTACCGTGTTCCAAACCCGACCAATAAACCTGCGACCAATAAAATAATCCAGACCATTGGCTGTGAGAGCGCCTCCAAACTGAAAAGTTCTGTGGGCAAATAGGCTTTTCCTGCGCTTTCAAAGCCTAAACCCTGTAGTTTGGCAACGGTCTCGGCCGTTATATCCACAGCAGGATTGGGCGACAGTACATGTGCACCCAAAAACCCTCCAAAAACAGAACCCAATACGACCAAAAGGTTCCATCTTTTGGATTTTACATCGATTTTGAAATAATCAGTGAATTTTCCAGCACCCCCCACGGAGCAAAAAGTCTCCAAGTTGGAGGACATACCGAATTTTTTTCCAAGTAGGATCAAAACTGCCATTATTATGGCAATAAGCGGCCCTGATACATACCAGGGCCAAGGTTGATAAAGCATTTTCTATTTATTTTACTCCAAAATAATGAAAATACCTCTATTAAAAAACCTAAATTTTGCGTTAACAACAATTTTCGTTGGAATCCTTAATACCAAACTTTTTGAGGATGTCTTCAAGCAAGCACCACTTGGTAATTGATGATTGCAAAAGATTGGCTCCAACAAAGGCTGTAAACCATAGCCAGTTGATATTTACATAAATGGCCAAGGCCAAGCTTATCAATATAAAAGTTCCTGCTACTCCTCTTACTATTCTATTTTTCATTTTTGATTTTTAAACGGTTCTTTCAATGGGTATTTCCACTGCTCTAATGGGGTTGGTGGTTTCACTTTCCGTGTTGAATTGCTTTATCAACCCGAACAATTCGGTTACTTTTTTCTCTTCTGTGAAAGAAAAGAACATATTGGATGCCGCCCCTCCTTTTTCACTGGGAAACCAGCTACTGGTATACATTAAGGGCGCAGCACTTTTATACCCATCAATATCAGACTCACTAAAGCTTTCCACACCAGCTTTTTTAAATAACTTGAAGACTTTGCTCTTATATTCTTCAACCGTGGTTACAATGATCATTTTCATCTTAGTTGTAATTTTTGCGTTCAATCAAATAATAAACCAATGGTACCACCAACAGTGTCAAAACAGTTGACACTATGGTTCCACCCATAAGTGATATGGCCAATCCCTGGAAAATAGGGTCAAACAAAATCACAAAAGCTCCGATAACAACGGTTCCAGCAGTCAATAAGATAGGCGTGGTACGAACGGCACCTGCTTCTATTACGGCTTGCTTTAACGGAATGTCCTCTTTCAGCCTCAAATTGACAAAGTCGATCAGTAGTACCGAGTTCCGGACCATAATACCCGCTAGGGCTATCATACCAATAAAAGATGTTGCGGTAAAGAATGCTCCAAGCAACCAGTGACCGAGTACAATACCAATCAATGAAAGCGGTATGGCCACCATCATCACCATAGGTGCCTTAAAGTTTTGGAACCATCCCACAATCAACATGTAAATGATTACGATTACACCCATAAAAGCAATTCCCAGATCGCGGAATACTTCTAGGGTAATCTGCCATTCCCCATCCCACTTTACGGTATAGTCATCTTCAAACTGAGGCTGTTCCATGTATAATTCGTTGATGGAATACCCTTGTGGAAGCTCTAACTGGTTCAGTTTATCCGTCATACCTAAAATGGCATATACCGGGCTTTCCAATTCTCCTGCCATATCGGACATTACATAAACCACGCGCTTTTGGTTTTTTCTGTAGATACTTTTGGCCTTGGTTCCTTCTTTTACCGAAACCAAGTCCCCCACAGAAACCATATTGCCTTGCTGCGATGCTATTTTTAATTGTTTGATTTCATCTAAAGATGATTTGTCCTTTTCACTAATGGAAAGTACAATACCGATTTGATCAAAGGCATCTTCGCGATAAATGTGAGATACTGGATTTTCCCTAAAGGCCATCGCCATCACCTGAACAATTTGCTGGGGAGTAACTCCATAAAGCATCGCTTTTTCCTTGTCCACTACAAAATCATATTCCACTTGATCATCCTCGACCATCCAATCCACATCCACAACATCGGTAGTATTGTTCAAAATGCCCTTCACTTTATCAGCAAGTTCCATTTGCTTGTCATAATCAGGACCATAAACTTCAGCCACAATGGTCGACAAAACAGGAGGTCCTGGTGGAACCTCAACAATTTTTATGTTTGCATGGTATTTTTTGCCTAATTCTTGAATCTTGGGCCTTAGCAATTTGGCAATATCGTGGCTCTGCTCGCTACGATCGTGCTTATCCACAAGATTCACTTGAATATCGGCCATATTGCTGCCACCACGAAGGTCGTAGTGCCTTACCAATCCATTAAATGTGATGGGGGCGGATGTCCCCACATAGGTCTGATAGTTGACCACTTCCGGACGTGTGGACAGATATGCTCCAATTTCCTTGGTTACCGCCGCTGTTCGCTCCAAAGTGGTTCCTTCAGGAAGGTCTATTACCACTTGGAACTCGTTCTTATTATCGAAAGGAAGCATTTTTACTGCTACTGATTTAGTGAAGAACATGGCCACGGAAGCAATCAATAAGAAGAAAGTAATCCCCAAGAACATCCATCGTTTTTTCTTGCTCTCTATTAAAGGGCTTTCGAATCGTGCGTAAGCTTTATAAATGAAAGTGTCTTGGATTTCAACAGGTTCTTTCTCTTTTTTATTCTTTTTGTCTTTCTCTCTTAGAAAGATATATCCCAAATACGGAGTAATCGTCAATGCGACAAACAACGACAACAACATGGCAATGGATGCTCCAATGGGCATTGGGGACATGTAAGGTCCCATCAAACCAGATACAAATGCCATGGGCAATACAGATGCAATTACCGTAAAGGTGGCCAAAATGGTAGGGTTACCCACCTCGTTGATGGCGTAAATCGCTGCATCCTTGAACGGCAATCGCTTCATTTTAAAGTGACGGTGCATGTTCTCCGCGATAATAATGGAGTCATCCACCACAATACCCGTTACAAAAACCAAAGCAAACAAAGTGATTCGGTTCAAGGTGTAATCCAACATGTAGTAACTCAATAATGTCAACGCAAAAGTGATGGGCACGGATAGGAACACTACCAATCCGCCTCTCCAACCCATGGCCAACATAACCACAAAGGTTACCGCAATAATGGCTCCAATCAAGTGCATCAACAATTCAGATACTTTTTGAGATGCGGTCTGCCCATAGTTACGGGTCACCTCAACCTTAACTTCATCAGGAATCAGGGTTGTTTTTAGGTGATCTACCTTTTCCAACACCACATCGGCAATTTTCATGGCATCAGCCCCTTTTCTTTTGGCGATGGAAATGGTAACTGCTGGATATTCTGAATTATAGGTTTCCGCCTTTTCACTTGCCGCACCAAAACCAAGAGAAACGTAGTTCTTTGGAAGTTCTGGGCCATCCAATACCGTAGCCACCTGTTTTAGGTAGATGGGTTGGCGTTGTTTGGTACCGACAATGAGGTTTTCAAGATCTTCCTTGGTTTCCAAAAAGTTTCCGGTACTGATGTGGAACTCGGTATCGTTGGAAAGGAAATTACCAGCATCCATCTGTTGGTTGTTGGCCTTGATCATTTGGGCAATGGCCAACATATCAATACCTGATTCCGCCATTTTCGCCTTGTCCACAACCACTCGTAGCTGTGGACTACGTCCCCCTATTTTCTTGGTAATGGAAACGCCGTTCACTTTCTCGATCTCGTTGATAAGTTCCCCGGAAATCTGCCTTAACTGGTAATCATCGTACTCTTCGCTCCAAACAGTTAAAGCAAGCATGGGAACATCGTCAATGGCTCGGGTTTTCACCAAGGGCATGGTAACCCCTTCGGGCATCTGGTCCATGTGCTTGTTGATCTCATCGTACAACCGCACCAAAGACCTTTCTATATCCTCTCCAACGTAAAACTGTACAATGGCCATCCCCTGCTCTTGCATGGAAGTCGTATACACATATTCTACGCCTTTAATATTCGATATGATTTTTTCGAGTGGTTTTGTAATCCTGGATTCCACCTCTGTTGGGCTGGCCCCGGGATATCCCACAAATATGTCCGCCATAGGAACGTCTATCTGCGGCTCCTCTTCCCTTGGAATAAGGAAAGAACTGTATACTCCAATGACCATAAATACAATCATTAGGAGCACCGTAAGCTTGGAGCTTATAAACCCTTTGGCTATTTTTCCTGCAAGTCCGTCTTTCATTACTACCTTTTTTAGGTTATTGAATGGTTACTTTGACTCCGTTGTACAGCTTTCCTTCTGCCGAAACAATATATTGGTCTCCTTTGGACAAGCCGGACAGTACCTCTACCTCTTCTCCATAGTTTTCACCCAAACGCAACCAACGCAGAAGGGCTACATTGTCTTGGCCCAAGGTGTAAATACCTGTCAATTGGCCTTTATGAACCAAGGCCTCAGACGGAACGGTCACAACTGTTTTTCCATTGTTTTCTTGATCCGCCTCTAGCCTTACGGTTACATACATACCTGACAAAATCTTGGCTGATGTTTTGTCCAATAGAACCTTCATCAAATATTGTCCTCCCGTATTTTGTGCGGAGGCACTCAATTCGGACACTTTACCAGTAATAGTGGTGTCCAAAGTCTTCACGAGAACATGGGCTTTAGTTCCCACTTCAATACTGGAAATATTATTTTCAGCCACTTTCGCCTCAACCTCAAATGCTCCGGGAGCTTCCACAGACACTAAGGGAACGCCAGGATTGGCCATATCACCTTCATCTATGTAGGTATTGGTAACAACGCCATTAAAAGGCGACCTTATATTGGCATAAGCAAACTGTGAATTTACTTCGTTCTTCATTTGGTTTGCTGCTTCCAATCTGGCTTTGGCCATTTCGTATCGAGCCGTCATGTCGTCCAGTTCTTTTTGCGAAGCGCTGTTTTCATTAAAAAGGTTCTGAAACCTTTCGTAGTCTTTCTTTGCATTATTGAAAGCAACGGTAGTCTCGGTAATGGAAGCTTCCACTTGAGCCTTTTTGGCACGTAAGTCCACATTGTTTATGGAAATAAGAAGGTCTCCCTTGTTTACTTTCTGACCTATTTTTACGGGAAGCGATTCAACGTGGCCCATCATTCTCGTGCTTAAAGTGGCACTGTTCACAGCTTTTATTTGACCACTTCCCGCCAATATCGTCGAGCTATCGCCCATATCCACATCGGCCACAGTGACCGATACAGCTTCTGCAGTATCCACAGCTTGTTTTTCGTCACTTCCACATCCTGAAAGCGTCAATCCCAATGCAAGGATCAAAGTGAAACTTTTATATATCGTAGTGTTTTTCATTTTGCAATTATTCTTTGGTTAAAAATGTTAATAAGGATTGTGCTTGATTGTATTCGAAAATGGTTTGATAATAGGCCAATTGTTTTTCGGCATATGTAGCTTCCGCCATTAACAGGTCGGTTGTTTTTTCCAAACCTTCCTTAAATCGATTGGTTCGAATCCTTAATGATTCTTCGGATTGCTCCATAGCCAATTTTGAGGTCTCGAGCCTGCTTTTCGCATCCTCGACCATCCGTTTGGTGCGTTGTAGCTCCATAGTACTTTTGGCAACGTACTGTTCGTATTCTTGTTTCGCTTTTTCATAACTTGTTTTGCTCTTTCCTGCCTTGGCAAATCGTTGAGATCCTTTAAAAACATCCCAGCTTAAACTTGCTCCAATGATATATCCTTTGGCATCGGCCTGGAAAATCTGGTCATCATACATTTCATAGCTGGCAAAGGCGTTGAGCCTAGGTAAAAAGGTCATGTTATCTGCCCGCATGTTTGCTTTATACGCTTCGGACACCAAATCCATGGCTTTCACATCCGCTCTATTTTCCAATGAAGTTTCCACCATTCCACCAAGGTTATCGGGCATTAATTCCTCTGATGGTTCGTAGACCACATCACCTTGTTCGTTCATTAAAAATGCCAAGTAGTCCGATGCATTTTTCACATTGCTTTTAGTGGTCTTCAATTGATCGGAAACTTCCGTAACCCTTACTTTAACCTCGAGCAAGTCCGCTTTTTGAAGCAACCCTTGATCGTAACTATTCTGTGCCATATTCAGATTGGCATTAGCAGCTTCGTAAGCTTTTTGTAGTACCGCTACCGCTCTATGGGCCAGTTGTAGCTGACTATAGGCCTTTTGGGCTTCAAAATCGAGATAATCCCTAGTTCTCATGGCCTGAAGCTCTTTGGCTTCCATTGTAGTTTTGGCAGCCTTGCGCTGATAAAAGCCATCCAAATTGATCAATGGTTGTTCCACAGAAACTTTTGTGGCATAATTCTCAATCTGATCGGGATCATTCAACAAAGCAGGGTTGAAATCCGCTTGGGTCAAAATCTCTTGGTTAAGTTTGGAACCAAATGCCATCAACGGGTTCGTGGTTGCCATTCCTGTATGTGAAACAGAAATCTGTGGCAAGAAGATGGAATTGGAAAACCTATAGTCGTATTTGGCCATTTTGGCCTCCTGCTCCGACACTTTTATACTTGAATTGGATTCTTGCACCCGCATCAGGACATCCTGCAAGGATATCTTTACATGATCCTGGGCAAACAATTGTCCCTGTGCATAAAAGAATATTATTAAAACAAATAATCGTTTCATATACTTAATTAATTTGTGCCAAAAATAGATTTGTTAATATACCCGCACAGTAACTTGTGTTACTGAGAAAATTGCATAAAAGAATACCTCAATACAGCGAAATCTTTACAAAGTAAATTTGTATTGAGGTATTGAACAATGATGAAAATCAGGGGTTAAGCATTTATTTAATGCAACCCTTGATACGGTAAAATAGACTTTGATTTTTGTACTATACTCTTAGGCTTAATTGCACTGCTCGTGCGAACCTTCCAAAATTGTTTCATATTCTGCTTGGGAAAGAAATTGTGGAGTATAGGTTTCCCCGAGGTTTTCGATGCTCTGGACAAAACTTCTTAAATGATTTCGGGATCCACATTGCAAACTTGAAAACACATCAGCAATGTCCGTATTGGAGGTGGCCTGGATTTGCTCTTCCAGGTCTACGATATCCAAATCCTCAATGGTAGCACCCACTGTTAGCGCCGCTAATTCATCAACTATTCCATCTTGTACAAATGTGTCGTACCATGTTTGGAGGTCTTCATTTTCGAACACCCCATCTTCCAATATTTCATATTCAATATCGTAGGCGACCAATAAGGTTTCAACGGCATCCATATGGGATTGTTCACTTTGCATAATGTTCCCAAATTGGACAATGCCCCAGTATTCATTCAAAAACTTATAGGTGTCCCTGGCCAGTTTCTCCTCTTCCAACATAAACAACAATGCTGCTTCATCTTCATCAACTATTGAAGACCCATCATTTACTTCATCGCCATTAATATCATCATTGACATCATCATCGATACTGTTTTCAATTTGTGAATCAATAGGGTCGTCATTGGAATCTGAACAACTGAGAACAATGGCTGATACAAACAACGACATTATAAACACCGGGCCAATTCTTTTAAAAAGTAGTTTCATAGCTTTTTTTCTAAAAGTCATTATTACACCAATGAACATCAGTAACATTAGTTACCGTATCCCTCACTTTAAACAAAACATTAACTAAAAAGACCCTACATATGCAGGGTCTTTCCTTTAAGTTATTCTGTTGAATTCATAAGGTGACAAACAAAATGGATTTAACACAAAAACAAACTATCCTTATGTTAAACCCATTTTTTAAATATGTGGTTAGTATTTACTTTTTACCACTGTTCATCATGGCCAGAACTGCCACAATCAAAATTATGACCACAAGGGCAAACAGTCCTATCATCCAGATACCGTTCTCCCAAGCTACCAAAGGAATATTCAGTGTTTTCAAAATGTATTGGTTTTTGTTTGAATCAAATTTAATTGGAAAAACTCCATCAAAACATGATATTCCTCAGGTATCCAGTTTTCCAATTAGTTCATCCTAAACGTTTTTACCTTTCATCATTTTGTTCCAGTACAAATACGGGAGTCCATATTTTTTCAACATCCATAGTCTCCAGTGTTCTTTTGCACTATTAAAAACCAGCATGCGCTTGAGTTTTGGATCTGGTATAAAATTATTGTTGTAATCAAACTCCGCCAAGGTCATTTTGCCATATCCTGTAACCAAAGGACATGAGGAATACCCATTATAAGAATGGTTCTCTGCAATTTTTCCGCCAATCAAACTCATTATATTATCCACAACAATCGGAACTTGCTTCCGAACCGCAGCTCCGGTTTTTGCGGTGGGCAAGGCCGCCACATCACCAAGGCCGAATACATTCGAATACTTATTATGTTGCATGGAAAAATGATCCACATCCAACCAACCTGCTTCGTTTGCCAATACCGATTCACGGACAAATTTTGGTGCTGCTTGTGGAGGGGCGATATGCAACATATCAAAAGGCACTTGTATATCGACATCTCCGATCATTTTTTCCCCAAGTTCATTATCCTCATTGATAACACATCTGTTCTCTTCGGGAGCAGTGTGGCTAAAGTGTACAATCCTGTTTTCAATATCAATCTCTTTGGGAGCATAAAAAGGCTTAAAATGTATGCCATAACGGTCGATAACCTTGTTCAGGGTTTCCCGAATTTCCTTTACGCCAAATATTACAGAACCTGGTGTAGCAAAAATTACATTCGCACTGTCCTTAAGTCCCTGTTTTCCAAAATAGTCAGCAGCCAAGTAAGCAATTTTCTGAGGAGCGCCACCACATTTAATAGGTGTAGTTGGCTGCGTAAAGAGGGCATTTCCTTTTTTAAAGTTTCGTATTACTTCCCATGTATGCTCAGGGTCAATATAATTACTACAAGCCACCCCTTTTTCCAAAGCTTCGGGAAGTCCTTTGATCATGCTTGGCTCCATCACCAACCCAGTAGCTACCACCAAATAATCATAGGTAATATCTCCACTACTTTCTGTAGAGACCTTGTTTTTTTCCGGTTCAAAACCAGCAGCCTTGTCCTTAATCCAATCCACACCACTTGGCATTACCTCTACCATGGGCTTTTTGGTTTTATTAAAATCATAGGTGCCCGCCCCCACAAGGGTCCATGCAGGTTGGTAGTAATGTGTTTCCGAGGGTTCCAATATAGCTATATCCAGCTTTCTATTTTTCCGCAATAACTGGCCAGCGGTCATAATACCAGCAGTTCCTCCACCAATTATTAAAATTTGATAATGTGACTTCATGTTTGTTTAGTTAAATTCAATTCTTGGTAAAATATTAAGGAATGTGTTAAAAAAATGTAACCATAGTTACACAAATGACAATTTTTGACATAAAAAATGAATTTTATCATTTTTTAACTCTAAGATTTAGCATGGAGACAAAAAAAGCCGCTCTTAATAGAGCGGCTTCCTTTATCAACCAACCAAAAAACTTAATTCTTGACCTTGCATGTATTAATCCCAAAAAGGGTGTACAAAGGACAAAAACTAACAAAGCTCGTTAAGACAAAAATTACTGCCAAAGCTAGCAGTACATATGCCAGAGTTCCTGTAATCACATTAAAGTAGTACAATGCTCCAACACCAAGTGCCAAGATAATTCGAATTGTACGGTCTGCACCGCCCATGTTTTTTTTCATAATTGATAGTTTATGATTCGTAACATCCAAGTTACCAAAAAGAAACTGATTGTCAGCATCTTATCCATTACGGTTTCTTAAAGAGCATACATCAAAAGTAGCTTTTGGCCATACAATACATGGTAACCTTAGTTACACTGCCCTCTTTATTTTTAAACTATATTTAATTTTGATGTATTCTAAAAAGTCTTTGCTATTTAGCGGTAAGTTTCAATGGAATGCACGACTTAAGATTTAATGTTTATGACTGAATATATTGATGCTCTGACCAATGGTTTTTTGGGAACAGTACGATGGACATGGAAATCCATTTTGTTCGAGGTTCCCTGGTATTCCAATTATTTTTGGGGACTCATCATTATCTCCCTAATTGTTTGGGGACTGGAAATACTTTTCCCTTGGCGCAAAGAACAATCCATTTTTAGAAAGGACTTTTGGTTGGACGCATTTTATATGTTCTTCAACTTTTTCATTTTTTCCATTGTAATAAGTGGTGTTTACAAATTGCTCGGAGTCCTTTTTAAGGATATAGGAATCACCGCAACAACATTGACCATTGTAGACATTGCGCATTGGCCAAAGTGGCTTCAACTGCTCGTCTTTTTTGTGATACTTGATTTTGTGCAGTGGTTTACCCATGTGCTTTTGCACAAATATCCGGTGCTTTGGCAGTTCCATAAAGTGCATCACAGTGTCAAAGAAATGGGATTTGCCGCTCATTTAAGGTTCCATTGGATGGAAAACATTCTCTATAAACCTTTAAAAACTTTGGGAGTGATGGTTCTGGGAGGGTTTGAGCCAGAGCAGGCCTATATTGTACATTTTGCTGCCATTGCCATTGGGCATTTTAACCATTCCAATATTAAATTGACCTATGGTCCTCTAAAATACATTTTGAACAACCCCGTAATGCATTTGTACCATCATGCCTACACTATTCCCGAAGGCTCTTATGGTGTTAATTTTGGCATCAGTCTAAGTATATGGGATTATATTTTCAAGACAAATTACATTCCCGAAAGTGATGGCAAAATTAAATTGGGATTCCCTGGTGATGAAAAACTACCGAAAGGGTTTTGGGGGCAATTGGTATATGGCTTTAAAAAGCCTAAAACCTAAAAAAGTATCTAATTTCCGCTATTTGGAGCATCAAAAACAATACTCCAAATACCTCTAACCTCATCAGGACCATAGCCTGTGGCCTTATCGTCCGGGTAAAGTCGCGATAAATGGGTCAATACTTCTGGAGCAACATCTTTCTCCCGAGTTCCATGACAGTTTAAGCACATGGTATTGGTAACAATGGGATAATAGAAATAGATTTTTCCGTTCTCTTCCTTTAAAATAGGATCAAAGGATTCTCCGGCCGCAACTTTGTCCTTAAAAGTTTCAATATGCACCAATTCAGTGGCATTTGCCCTATTATCAGGGTTTCTAGGTTTGTCGGAAACCCTTTTTATTCGGGCATTGAAATTTGTAGCCATGCTGTCCGTTAGCGGATAGGCCCTTTCATTACAGAAAACAACCGCCTCCTCAACTCGTTTATTTTGAAGGGTCCCCATGAGATTTTTACCAAGTAATTTTTGGGTTTCTAAAGCATACTTCATTCCCAATTCCTTGGGACTTTGTTTTGAGGACGAAACCGTCAGCTTTTTTCCTTTATTGTACAAGGAATCACCTCGTCGGTCCATCCAATGCGATTTGAACCAATCGGGTTCTTCAATTTGATAATCGTAAATATACTCGGCTATCTTACGGATTTCATCTTCAGCAAATTGTTGGGACGGCATCAATCCGAATCGGCGTACGGCACCTCGCATCATGGTGTTTTCTTCCGAAGGGGATTTTACAAATTCCATAACACCAGCTACAAAAGACTCTCTATCCTTGTAAACATCCAAATAATGCGCTTTTACGGCCACCATAGGAGGGCCAATACGTTGCCCGTTTTCCGGAGCGGAAGGATTATGGCAAAGGTAACATTTGCTTTCCATCAACTTTTTGCCTTCTACAGTAGCGGTAGAAGATAGTTGAGTCGTCTGGTCGGGGTCACCATCAGAAGTTTTGGGTCCCTGCTTGCAGGACAGCATCAACAATACAAACAATATGGATATGGAAAGGTTTTTCATCATCGCGCCATTTTGCCACTAGCGCAGCTTACGTACGATTTTGCTTTATCTACAATACTATTTTCATCATCGATAGTGGGGTAACCCAGATTCCTGAGGGTTTCTTTAACTAAGGAAGCGTCATCGGCGCTTTGATGATCAAAGCTAACCGATGAGCTATCCTTCTCCACAATCACATCTTTAATTTCTTTTATTCCCGAAAGCTTATTGGAAATCGTGTTGGCACATCCACCACATTTAAGGTTTTGTACTTGAAATGTTGTTTTCATTTTGCTCTATTTCCAATTAGTAGCTCCATGTTCTATATCCTCCCCGAAGATCATAAACTTTGGTAAATCCCATTTTTACGAGCTTCCTCGCTGCCTTTTGACTTCGGTTTCCTGATTGACAGTATAGGTATACCGGTTTGTCTTTCTTCAATTTTGAAAATGCGGACTCAAAAGCAGATCCTTGAAAAAAATCTATATTCTTGGCTCCTTTGATATGGCCAGCCATAAATTCCCTTTTGGTCCTCACATCCACTATCTGAACCTTTCCTTTGGCAATGGCCTTTTTATAATCCTCTCTATCTAAGATTTCGACTTCATCGGGCAGTGTTTGCCCTTTGAACAAAAAGCTTAATAACGACATATGTTGTTTTAATATTTATACAGGGCAAAATACCCAGGATAAAAAGTCTGGTCAGTAACGATGGTTACACAAGAAAAAAATAATACGAAAACCCTATTGGTTTCTTACCCAATCCATGTATCCTCCCGAATAATCGAAAATTTTGGTGAAACCTTCGCGCTCAAGAATTTTGGCAGCGTAGGCACTACGCGACCCAACGGCACAATAGAGGTAAACGGGTTTATCCTTGTCCAGCGTGTTTATCTGTTCCAGAAAAGATTTCTGACGGCTCAAATCAAAATTGACGGCATCGTCAATGTGACCGGAATTATATTCCTCTGGGGTTCTAACATCCACCAGCTGTACATTTTTACCGATTACATCTTGCTTTATGGTCGCATTATCAACCTTTGTGATTGTAGCGCTTTCTTGTGATTGACAGGAAGAAACTCCCATGAAGAGCACCAAGCTAAAGACCATCCAAATATTTCTCATACCGACCTTATTTTAAGGTACTTGGACACACATAATCGGTTACGGGTGTCCCAACTTTTTTAATGTCTTCAAACCCACCGGAAACATCGACTAAATTGTGTATTCCCCTACTCTTAAGAATGGATGCCGCAACCATACTTCTATAACCACTTCTACAATGGATATAGAATGTTTCCTCTTCTGGGAACTCAGCGATATGGTCATTCAGGTAATCCAAGGGGGTCAAATGAGCATCTACAACATGTTCTGCTTTAAATTCGGATTCTTTTCTTACATCGAACACTGGAACTCCTTCATCAACCTTTTGCTTGAATTGTTCGGCATTTACATTGACAACAGTATCTATTTCCTTACCTGCTTCTTTCCAAGCATCAACGCCACCTTTCAAATATCCCAAGGTTTTGTCAAAACCAACCCTGGAAAGTCGGGTAACGGTTTCCTCTTCCCTTCCTTTGGGCGTAACCAATAAGATAGGTTGTGACACATCGGCAATAAGTGCTCCCACCCAAGGTGCAAAGCTTCCGTCCAATCCTATGAAAATAGATCTTGGCACATGTCCTTTTGCAAAATCGTCCTGATGACGAACATCAAGGATAATGGCTCCAGTCTCATTGGCTGCAACTTCAAAAGCATCCGGGCTCAACGCTTGGGTTCCTCTTTCCAAAACGGTATCGATATCCTCGTAGCCTTCCTTGTTCAATTTCACGTTCAATGGGAAATATTGAGGAGGTGGCAAAAGGCCTTCGGTGACTTCTTCAATGAATTCTTTTCTGGTCATATCCGCCCTAAGGGCATAGTTCATCTTTTTCTGATTGCCCAAGGTGTCCACAGTTTCTTTCATCATGTTTTTTCCGCAAGCGGAACCGGCGCCGTGTGCAGGATAAACGATAACATCGTCTGCAAGGGGCATAATTTTGTTACGAAGACTATCGAACAGGGTTCCTGCCAATTCTTCTTGTGTCATATGGGCTGCTTTTTGAGCCAAATCCGGACGGCCAACATCTCCAAGGAACAAAGTGTCCCCACTGAAAATGGCATGGTCTTTCCCGTTTTCATCTCTCAACAAATAGGTTGAACTTTCCATAGTGTGCCCTGGCGTGTGCAGCACTTTTATGGTAATTTTACCTAATTTGAACTCTTGTCCATCTTCTGCAATAATAGCATCAAAAGAAGGTTTTGCAGTCGGACCATACACAATGGCCGCCCCTGTTTCTTTGGATAGGGTTACGTGTCCACTCACAAAATCAGCATGGAAATGTGTTTCAAAAATGTATTTGATCTTGGCTCCATCTTCCTCGGCTTTTTTAATATAGGGCTTCACTTCCCTTAATGGGTCAATAATCGCCGCTTCCCCTTCACTCTCTATATAATATGCCCCTTGGGCCAAGCATCCTGTATAAATCTGTTCAATTTTCATGTGATATGGTTTTTACCAAATATAATCTTGTGTTTCCTAATCTTCTGTGACTTAAGTTACAAACTCTTTTTCTGTGATTGCAAAGACACCTTTTTTTGAATCGTGCTTCGTTCTTGATGATTCGTACAACATTCAACCGCATCAATGGTTTGTACAAATAGGTTTTCCTCTCCTAAAATATTGATTATTCCGCTTGAATAAAGGATGTCCCTTGTAGGGCCAATGGCCCCAGCTATCAAAAACTGAATGTTCTTTTCCCGTAGTTCCAAAATTATCCTTTCCAACAATACTGTGGCACTACTATCAATATAATTTATGGCTTCGGCATTTAGAATCACAAATTTTAGCTTGGGACCTTTTTTATGAACTTCTTGATAAAGCTGCTTTTTAAAATAGTCTTTGTTACCAAAATACAGCTGTGCATCGAAACGAAGAATCAAAGTGTCCTCATAAACCTCCACATCTTCAGAAAAACGGGTGATGTTCTTAAAATAGTCCGTTCCTTTTATTCTGCCCAAAATGGCGACATGAGGTTTGGAAATACGATATACCAACAATAACAATGAAATCAACACCCCTAAAATAATACCCTCGATCAACCCGATGGAAAGTGTCATTACAAAGGTTGCTATCAACAACAGGAACTCATCCTTTCTATTTTTCCATAAAAACAATGGGTATTTTATGTCGATCAACCCAAAAACGGATACGATAATGATTCCGCCCAGAGCCAAGGTTGGGAGATTATGGAACAAAGGGGTAAGGAACAACAGGATAGCTGCTATGACCAACGTACTGAAAACAAGCGACATACTTGTTTTTGCACCGGACTCATCGTTTACGGCACTCCTTGAAAACCCTCCTGAAACCGAGAACGATTGAAAAAATGATCCCAAAATATTGGACAATCCCAAAGCTCTTAGTTCTTGATTGGCATCTAGTTCGTATTCCGGATGTTTTTCTTCCAACGTTTTGGCAATGGAGATGGATTCCATAAATCCGAAAAGGGCAACTGTAAGTGCAATGGGCAAAAATTTACCTATACTATCCCAATGTCCAACAGGCAATTCAAATTTCGGAAGTCCTTGTGGAATCTCCCCAACGACATGAATACCCTTGCCCTCCAAACCAAACAACACTACACCTAAGATTCCCAAAACCACTATAAAAAGGGGGGTGGGCAATTTTTTACTGACTTTTTTTAAACCGATGATGAGCAGAATCACAAAAATCCCAAGTACAAATGTCAAAAGATGGACATGACTCAAATTTTTAAAAATGCTTCCTAGCAACACATAAATTTTTCCAGATTGGGGCAATTCAATCCCAAGTATATGTTTTAATTGTCCCAGTCCAATTAATATAGCCGCTGCTGAAGTAAATCCGTTGATTACCGGCTTGGACAAAAAGTTTACAAAGGCTCCCATTTTCAGGAATCCAAAGAGTAATTGAACCAAGCCTATAAGTAAGGTTAGGAATATTACCGCTGAGATATAGGCTCCCTCTCCCGATAATTGCATAGCTCCAATTCCTGCCGCCACCAACAAGGAATCCATGGCAACGGGGCCAACCGCCAATTGTCTTGATGTTCCTGTGATAGCATAAACAAATTGGGGAACCAGGGCAGCATACAGTCCATAAATGGGAGGCACGCCCGCAATCATCGCATAGGCCATGCCTTGTGGAACCAACATAATTCCCACAGTAATTCCCGCAATTAAATCGCCATAGAGCAATGAGCGATTATAGGTTCTTATCCACGTTAAAAAAGGAAAAATCCTTTTGAGCATGCGATTGGTTTTATGCAAAAATAGGTTGCCTAAAGACAAACAACAGTAACAAAGGGTACAAATTTAAAGATCTACGACATGAATATAATTTCTATGGAGCACAAGCTTTTTCATTTTTTCCAGCTTTTTGAGTAATCTGGAAACCACCACTCTTGAAGTATGCAAATCATAGGCAATCTCTTGATGTGTACTTTTTATGCGATTATCCTTGGTTACCTCAACCTTCTTTTTGAGATAATCCATAAGTCGTTGATCCAAATTTTTGAAGGCAATACTATCCACAGTCTGGAGCAGTTCGTTTAAGCGGTTCTGATAACTATCAAAAACATAATTACGCCACCCTTTGTACTTGGCCATCCATTCTTCCATTTTCTGAACAGGGACCATAATAAGTTTGGTCTCCGTCTCAGTAATGGCTCTAATTTCACTTTTTGTATGCCCCATGCAGCATGCCATGGTCACGGAACAGGTTTCACCTTGTTCCAAATAGTACAAGAGCAACTCATCCCCCTCATCATCTTCCCGAAGTACTTTTATGGCCCCGGACAACATCAACGGTATGCTCCGAATGTATTGTCCAATGTCCATTATGGTTTCGCCCGCAGGGACTTCCATTAATTTACCCTCTTCAAGTATCTCATCGATAAGGGGTTGTTCAAAATAATTGCTGAATGTTCCTAAAAGCTCTTCTTCCATATTGTTTAAATACACTGCCCTAAGGTAACTATTTTGGTAAAAACAGCGGCTATTGTTCAGTTGGCTAAAAAGAAAGACCCGCACACTTCGTACGGGTCCTTGGCATTAACTTAAACTAATAAACTGAATCAAACCTACTTAAACTTATAGTTTTATGGGTTCCCCCTTAATTTCTTTCTTAATAGGAATTCCCAATACTTTTAGAATAGTGGGTGCAAATTGGTTGGAATACAATTGTTCTTGTTGATGAACCTCGCCCAAAGGTTTTACATTCTTCCCAAAAGCTACCATCCACACGGCACCAGCTCCTTTTATGTCACTTCCATGGCTTTTCCAAGTATCCAGTGGCTGTGTGCCCCTACCATGATCAGTTGTAATGATAAAAACGGTTTGACCCTTATAAAAATCATCCTGCTGGGTAAATTCCCAAATCTCTTTGATGAGAGAATCGGTATTATGAGCTGATTTCAAATAGGCTTGATAGTCCCCATCATGGGCAAAATCATCGGTTTCTCCGTATGAGATATAAACAAGCTTCGGATGCTCTTTTTTCATATGCTCCAAAGCATAATGATGCGTAAACGCATCCAACCGAACGGAACCCCAAGGACTCGGTATTTGTTCCTGAAGCTGGTTCAAGAACTTTTCCCTTTCGTTCAAATTTTCCGATGCGGCTTCAAAACCTGCATTTACAGGGACTCCTGAACGTTCTTCATTGATGATGGACGGAAACACATCCCAACTTCCAAAGGCAGCTACTTTGCCTTTTCCTTTAGGAGAATTGTTGTAGCGTTCCAAAATGGTAGTGTTGGGGTTTGGTATTTTATCATTACTTGTGATACGCTCGTCATCCGCGGTTCCTGTCAAAATTTCATTGTAGCCTGGATACGAAAACCACATGGAGTTGGTCAAGTTTACTTTACTGCCCAATTTTCGGTTTCCATGAATTTGACCCATCTTTTCCACTTGACCCCAAAAAAATGGCAATAAAGCTACTCTTCTTTTTTCTGGTGTTTCTCTCCAGAAAGCCTTTTTCAACATAGCGGCGTTGTGGACATAATCCTTGTTACCAATTAAAAGAGAATCTGCTCCCGTGAACAATTCCTGCCAGCGAAAACCATCCAACGTAATCAAAATTACCTTGGTGTCTTCTGCATTTTGTGCATTAATATTAAGAATGGCTGCAACCGCAGCTATCAAAAACAAAATTCTATTTTTCATTTGCTTGTTGTGTTTTAAATGTTGCTGTTTCGGACCAATCGCTCCAATTGAGGTTTTGGTCACGGTACCGAACCCTCCAATAATAGGTAGTTCCCGGCTTTAATCTTTTTGTGCTCTCATCGGTCAAATCGTCCTCTTTTTGACGATCCTCCTTGTAATACCAATTTTCAAATTGTTTCCAACTGTCCAAAGCCAACTTTTCAAAATCCTGTGTTTCGGAAACCTGCCAATGGGCTGCAGCATGAAATGCTCCATTAAGCGAACTTGAAAACTCACCTGCCTTCAGCACTGCAAATTCTTCATTCACTATTTCATTGCTATTTGGAGAAACCACTTTGGGGGCATTAGGCTTTTTATCCAATCGCCAAATGGTAATACTATCGCGAAGCTCATTTTCTCTTGACTTAATATTATTACCTCGACTGATTCTCTTAATAGTAAATTTAGGGTCAATTCGGTTCCCGTCCACTTCCACCATTACAAATCCATACTCGTCTTGAGTAACGGTGAACTCATCGTAATCACGCCCTTCGAACTCACCCCAATTGTCTATGGCGCCACCTGCGGAGGCCACATTGATCCACAAGTGTTTGTGATCTCTGGATTGTCCTCGGGAATAACCGTGTGTATGTCCAAAAAAGTGAATGCTCGGCTTTCCTGTCTTGGTAGAGAACGCTTCCAACATCTTAACCACTTTCCCCGTTGATTCTTCTTCACCGGGAATCCAAAGTTCCGATTTGTGTGGGTGGTGCAATTGAGCAAACACAAAATCGATGTTGTCATCTTTCTCGGTATCGGCCAATACTTTTTCCAGCCATTGATATTGTTCCCCCAGGTCACGATATCCATCATTGGAATTCAACCCGATAATTCGAGTGTTACCGTAATCTTTGTACCACCAATGCTCGGCGTAAGCTGGGGTTCCATTTTCGGGAAGACTGAAATATTTGAAGTAGAAAACGGAATTCCGCTCATGGTTTCCCAAAACAGGATAAACGGGCACCTCAGCAAATAATTTTTGCGCTGGATCAAAGAAATGTTCCTTCCATTGGTAATATTTGCTTCCACTCTGAACCAAATCACCAGGTATCATCACCATTGCCAGATTGTCGGGCAATTTACCTCCGTGTTCTTTTTCGAGATATTGAAGCACTCCTTGATTCACAATTTCCGAAAACTTGTTCGGATGCTGGCTATCGTATTGCATATCGCTCATCGCAACTATGTTGAAGGATTCCTCATCACTAGAAAATGGAGGTGTCTTAAACTGGAAAATATCCGACTTAGCCTTGCCCGTTTTTACTCGGTAATAGTATTCCGTAAAGCGTTTTAGATTTTCTAATTTTACAGTGTGTACTCTAGAATCGGAGAAATTGATATCCTCGGCTTTTCCAGATGCTTTTTTGCCCAATTTCTCGGTAGTTCCCCATTCCACAATACTTTCTTCGCCGCTAGTGGTTTCCCACATAATCACAATGGAATTGGGTTCGGCATCCTGAAGATAAGGCTGTACCAAAATTTGGGGTTCGGTTTGTGCAGTTACTTGCATCAAACCCATACAAAACACAATAAGGAGTTGCTTGATTTTTTTCATTAGGCTATGGCATTGGTTTTTAGAAAAGCCTCGTTTAAAATTTCCACGGCTTTTTCAAGTTCTTCTCTGGTTATAGTTAATGGGGGTGATAGTTGGAGTACATTTCCTTTGGAAACTTTAAAACTCAACCCCTGTTTTAAGCATTCGTACATGATTTCCTCGGCTTCGGCTGTAGCTTTTTTCTTGGTGGTTCTATCGGTTACCAATTCGATTCCCCATAAAAGCCCAACTCCGCGCACATCTCCGATCAAAGAATATTTTCGGTGCATTTTGTAAAGGGCTTTCTTCATGAATTTTTGATCTTCCTTTACTTTTTGCAAGAGGTTTTCTTCTTCCAAAACTTCCAAAAGGGTCAATCCTGCTATAGATCCCAATGGACTTTTCTCGTGGGTGTAATGCCCAAGGGAAATATGCCCAAATTTGTTATACTCTTCTCTAGTTACAATGGCAGCTTGCGGAATAATACCACCACCAAGTCCTTTGCCCAAACAAAGAATATCGGGTTCAATGCCAAACAGTTCGTAAGCGAACATGGTACCGGTTCTTCCAAAAGCGATTGGGATTTCATCTAAAATAAGTAAGACACCATATTTGTTACAGAGTTCCCGTGCTCCTTTCCAGAACTTTTCCGAGGGAATCTGCACATCGGTATTTCGGATGGTCTCCGCTAAAAAAGCACCAATTTGTTGGTCTTTTTCCAAAACATACTCTAAATATTCAAGGGCTTTGTCCTCATTCCCTTCAAAAATACCACGATAGGTAATTGGAGGTGGAATTCGTTCCACTCCAGGCATCAAAGGCCCCATATGTTCTTGAAAAACCGATTCCCCGCCCACGCTAATCGCATCCAAAGAGGCTCCATGAAACGAATCCCAAAAGGAGACTACCTTGTGCTTTCCTGTTACCGCCCTGGCCAATTTTAAGGCAATGCCGATTGCTGAGCTTCCATTTGGTGTTAATAGAATTCGATTGAGACCTTCGGGGGTATAGGAAGTTAATTTCTCTGCAAATTGAACCGCCGTTTCATTGGCATATCTTCTGGTGGAAAAAGTTAAGTTTTGAAGTTGCTCCGTTAATCTTGAAATCAATTTTGGATGGGAAAACCCGATTTGATGGACATTGTTTCCGTGAAAATCGAGATACTTCTTCCCAGATATACTTTCAATGTAAGACCCTTCACAATTTTGGAGTACATCCAAACAAGGAGTGGACAAGGATTGATGCATAAAATACTTGGCATCCTTTTCCAGTAGCTCCCTGGCTTCTTCGCTCACTTCGTTCTGCAACCATTCCCCCCGAGCAGGAGTTAGATTGATATCGCCTTCCACAACAGATTCTGCGTTGTGCTTATCGCGCTTTGTATGGTCCATGCTTACTTATTATTTCTCGCTCTTCGGAGGTATCGTCCAACACATAAACATCGTATGTATCGCCGTTATCGTACACCCGAACAACAATATGTCCTTTTTGACTTTTATATTGGTCCAACCTACCACCAATCACATCTTTGGTGCCTTGCAACATAATGGTTGAAAAAATATCCCGGTCGCCGGGGTAAAGCTTTTTTGATGTTATTCTTCTCAGCACCTCTTCCCCTGGATGGTCTGCCGTCCAGTTTTGCTGAATCCATACTTTAGGACGAATTGTCCGCACATAAAATGGATTCTGTGAATCCCGATTGCCATGATGATTCAAAGTTGCTACATCCACCGGACCAATAACTGGGGCTACGTGGGATTCCAAGGCATCAATATCGGTCTGTCCAAGCCCATTAATGCCTGCAATATCTCCTCCCGTGTAATAGTTGAACTTTCCAAAATCAATTCGGATGACATTGCTCAAAGGGTTTTCTCCCAGATACTCCCCTTCTTTAAAAAGTGGGTAAAACGAATTGTCATAACCTGTCCAAATATTCCCGTTGGAGGCTATATTTTGAACAGAAAACTCAGGATAATCCTTTGGATGATGTTTTAATGCAATCTGATTGTTGCTTCCCACCAGCAAAGCTTCGTTTACCAATCCTACTTTTTCTGATTGATATGCGATAAAATTCCAATACTCCTTCAAAGTAGGAATCATTCCGTAGGAATCCTTCGAAAATCGTTCTTGGGATTGTACTTCAGCATCTTTTAAGTTGATTGGAAAATCAAATCCTCGATCGATCAATTTTTTAATGGGAATCAAAGTCCCCACTTCCAAAATTCCCGATAGCTGATACCCTCCCGATGCTATTTTTCGCAAAGAATCGATTTCACCAAAATGATCGTCATGGTAATGGGTGATCAGGGCATAATCCAATCGACGCTCCTGCTTTTCGGGCAAGAATTGATCTATATAATCTACAATCCATTGGGGAGCGGTTTTGGACCTGTTGGGAACAAGCTTCGCATTTCTGCTCGATGTTGTCCTCGGGTGTGTTTCGGACATATCACCGGCATCCACCAACATAGTTGTGCCATCCGGGAACACCATAAAAGCCGCATCGCCCCTACCTGTGTTAATGTGATGTATATCCAAAAATCCGGGTTGCCATTCGGACAGTTTCTGGTCTTGCCCATTAGAGATTTGCATCACGAAAAAGATGAGAAAGAAGAGACCAAGTTTTTTGAGGTTGAAATACATACTTATTTTTCTCTATATAAATGGTTTGCTGGAACGATTTGTTTTGGTGTATTCGGGCCTTTGTATTTTACATCCAAATGATAGCCTCCGCCACCATTAAAAAACTCCACTCGGACTAAATGTTTACCTTTGGCAAGCTCCAAAGAACCGCTGCGTTCCATTACACCGTGGTCGCCGTCGTTATCTACAATTTGAATACCGTTCACATATAGTTTGCTACCATCATCACTATTGGTGAAAAAGGTATATTTCCCTGCTTCCTGCGCTTCCAAATAACTTTCAAAGACAACAGCAACTTGTTCTTGTGGTATCCCTTCTGATAATACCTGCTTATGTGAAAATTCAGTTACAAAACCTTCAAGAATGGGATTGAAATCAGCGAAATCGGGTAACTTTTCTATCCCGTTCACCTGATATACTTGAAACGTAACTGGATCTTGTTTTCCTTTTGATACAATTCTGAAGCTTCCTTCGGCAATGGTACTTACCAATTGATCATTCTGAAAGACCCCTGCCTTAATAATGTCCGTCTGCTTTAAGTAAAACGTATCCCGATAGACTTCACTGTTCTCCAAAGACGGTACCGCAGCGCCTAATGTGTATCGAATCTCACCAGCATTATTTGGGTTTTGAATGACAACGGCTACAGAGTCTGCTTTAAAAACTCCCCCTGCTGGCTCAAAATAGCCAGCATCCAGAAGAATTTTTGGTTGGGTTATTTGCTCTTTTCGCTTGTAGATAAGTTTTGGGGCTTCATTTCCTATAAATGCACCTTTAACGGGTCTGCCTATCCAAGCCTGCGGTGTTTGCAAGCCCATAGCATAGGCCACCGTGGGTGCATTATCGTACTGATAAACAGTTTCTTCTATATAATAGCCCTTTTTGATGCCTGCTCCATACAAAATGAAGGGGATTTCCATTTCGGCCAAGCTTTCCCCGCCATGACCAAAGCCTAATCCGCCGTGATCAGCAGATACAATGAACATGGTTTTTTCAAAGATTCCTGCTTGTTTGGTGGCATCTATAATTTCTGCAATAAGGGAATCGGCTTTTTCCACCGATTGGAAATAATCTGGGGTACCGTGACCTTTAGCATGACCTGCATGATCCACGTGGTCCAAGTGCACAAAAGTGAATTTTGGCGTGTGTTCTTTAATATAATTTACTGCTTCTTGAGTGGTTTTGTCCTCATGGTCCCCATCAATATCAAAATCCACATCTGACTTTTCGAATAAGCGACCAAATCCATCCCAATCGTAAATGGCTCCGACCTGGGCTTCGGGTTGTTGGTCTTTAAAAAGTGTAAAAATGGTTGGAAAGGTTCCATTTTCGGTAACCACAACGGGCGGCAATTGATGGTCGAACTTTTCCCAGCCGTTGGAGGTTACACCATGCTGTTCTGTATCGGCTCCCATAATCATACTGGCCCAGTTGGGACTGGAACTTGATGGAAGTACCGACCTTGCGTGCATAGTGGCTGCTCCATTTTGGATCATGGAATCCAACGTTGGCGTATTGGCATTTTGAATACCGTTGGGACTCATCCCATCTATTCCAATAACAATGATATGTTCAATTCCTTCTGGAGTTGCTTCAATATTAGAAGAACAAGACCACAGGAACAAAGTTCCCATGGTCATGATCAATACTTTATTAAGTCTCTTTTTAAACATCGGCAAACCTTAGTTTTCCCACCAAACTTTGGTAGTTATTTGGTCACCACCAATTCTATTGGCAGCTTCGGTATAGTTCGCATTGTTCAATGATTCCTCGTTGCTAGGGTACTCGAACCTACTTGGGTATACATCGTAAAAAGCATCGGGTCCTGGAGCTATGGTAGCAGGAAATCCAGTTCTTTTGTATTCGATAAAACCTTGGTAGTCGGTATAGAACAGGTTAATGTACTTTTGGGTCATGATAGTCTCTAAACTATTGTCAAAAGCAACGCCAGTCCTTGTGAGGTAATCAGCTGGCAGATCCACCCCCCAATATTCAAAATTGGAAGTAACACCTTCTTCGTAAAACGTTTGGGCATTGCCGGTTATCCAACCTCTTTGTGCTGCTTCTGCCAAAATAAACTGTACCTCGGAGTAAAGCATTAATCTTGCTTGGTTGGCATTTGACTGAAAATAGAAGTAATCAATATTGAATTTTGAAAGGAATGCATCCCCTCCTTGGTAGGTATAAGCAGGTCCATCTACCACTCCATTCAACATGCCTACAATTTCAGGTGTTCCCACTTCCACAGAGTTTGCTGTAGGATCAGCAAAAAATTCCAATCGCGGATCGTTCAATCCTTCCAACATGGTCACAAAGTGTTCCGAAATTCTGTACTCATTGTAAGAACCAACTCGATATACAGATTCTTCGGTAACTGGGTGAGCATCTGGATTTGCCGACAAGAATGTAAGAGCGGCATTGTCATCATTCGATTCCATTACTGGATTTTGCCCAGGATCCCCATAGATTTCAGCTATTACACTAGAAGCTGTGGATGGAGATACTTCGCTTAACCTAAGCGCCAAACGCAGTCTAAGTGAGTTGGCAAACTTTCTCCACATATCCAAATCACCATCAAACAATAGATCTCCTTTGATTTGGGTAAGATCAGCTCCCGCCAAAATGGAATTTGCGGATGCCAGTTCTGCAAGCATGGAAGTATAAATTGCTTCTTGCTCATCGTACATGGGTGTATAGTTTTCCTCACTGGCCTGGTTTACCTCAGAATAAGGAATGTCTCCCCACATATCGGTCAATATACTGTAAGCCCAAGTCTGCATAATTTTGGAAACAGCCACATAACTTTTCAGTTCGTTTTCGTTGGCCAAAGTTTCCAATTCCTTAGCATCCCTAATGGCGTAGTAGTAATTGTTCCATGCTCCACCTTGGTCTCCCCAGTCGAACAAATCGAAAGAGGTAAATACAATTCGGGCACCATATTGTCCCATTAGGTTTCCTTCACTCCAAGAACCACCTACGGCCTCCCTAATAGATCTTCTTTGAAGGTTGGTCAGGAGAAGTTCCGGATTTTGGTTGATGCTCAAGGCAACATCCGGATTATCGTTGCTCACGTCAAACTTGTCACAAGACCAAAGGGCCGTAGCAAGTACTGTCGCTATAAAAAATATCTTTTTCATGTTGTTGTTATTAACCTGATTAAAATTCTACGTTGATTGCAAATCCTAAGCTACGAGTAGTAGGTACTGTGGCATTTTCCACCCCTGGCACATAACTTCCACCTCCGAAAGACAATAGTTCTGGATCACCATGGTTAAAGTCTTTGGCCCACAACCAAAGATTGGTTCCAATCACAGAAAAGCTTAAGTTTTTAATGTCGTCACCCTTGAACAATTTTGTAGGGAAATCATAGGTCAATCTTGCTTCTCTTAGTTTTATAAAGGTGGCATCGTAAATACCTTCTGTTTCGTTATTTCTTCTATATCTGTTGTTATGGTATGCATTGGCAGGTACAATAACATCATTGGGCACATATTCTCCATCTTGCAATTTCACACCATCACCAATTATCCCATCTGTTTGGGTCACACCATCACCATTTACATAGGAAAGCCCTGAATCCGCAATACCTGGATGAGGACCTCCGTATTCTGGCGAACGTCCCCAAAGCGTTTCCACAACGTTACCAGAAGTTGCAGCAATCAAACGTGTCCTGGACAAGAGTTCCCCACCTTGTCTCCAATCGAGCAAAAAGTTGAGTGAAAGATTTTTATAGGTAATTGTATTGTTCCAGCCCAATGTGAAATCCGGATTAAAGTTTCCGAGTTTTCTCAAAGTATTGTCCTGTTGAACAAGGCCTTCATTAAAGATTACGTCACCATAGTATGGGCTATTTTCATCTTCCACTTTTACCAATCCAGTTCCCCACATATCGCCAAGGGAGCCTCCTTCTTCAGCGACAAGAGAAATGCCATTTCCTCCATATTGATATCTTTCAACACCATCGGCCAATTCCAAGACCTTGTTTCTGTTCAATCCAAAATTGAAAGAGGTGTTCCAGTTAAAACTCTGATTGGAAACTGGGTTGGCGCTTAACATGATCTCCAAACCTTGGTTTCTTATTTTACCTGCATTAATGGTCCTTGCTGTTTTACCTGATGTAATGGGCAAATCAATGTCCAAAATCTGGTTTCTGGATACCGAGTTATAATAAGTGGCATCCAAGGATAGTTTATTATTGAAAAATCTCAAATCGGTTCCAAACTCGTAGGAAGTCTGAATTTCAGGTTTCAAATCAAAGTTTGGCAATGTATTGGAAGGACTCGCCGTAGGATTATCACCAACAGGGGTTCCCAACGCATAATAATCCGAAAGTCTGTAGGCATCGGTATCACTACCAACTTGTGCCCAACCTCCTCTTAGTTTCGCAAAGCTTAGCACATCCTGACCGCTAAAATCAAATAGATCGGATAACACCACACTTAAGGAAGCGGATGGATAGAAATAGGAGTTGTTTTGCTCTGGCAATGTAGAAGACCAGTCGTTACGGGCAGTTAGGTCCAAGTAAATACTGCTGTTCCATCCCAATTGTGCAAATGCGTACAAAGAATTGATTTGCTTCTCTGGTCGGCTTGTGCGCTGCACCAAGGCTCCATCCACATTGGAGAAAGAATAAATGCCAGGAATCAACAGCTTGTTGGCCATCAAGGAGTTGAAATGGTTCTTTTGCACCATTCTGTTACCACCGAAATTGGCATTTACCTTGAACTTATCGGTAACATCCTTGTCATAGGTCAACAAGAAATCCAAGTTGGTTTCCTGGAAATTGATTTTATCTTCCCTGAACTGTCCATTGGGAAAACGTTGCGTGGAATAGGCTCTTTTTATGGTTCTATATTCAGAGAAGAAATCACGCCCTCCCCTTACCATAAATTTGAAATCATCACTGATATCATAGGTTGCAGAAAGGTTCCCTATGATTCTATCCTTTGCCAAACCATTGGTATTCTCATACATGGTGAAGTAAGGGTTATCGTGATAGTTATAATTATAGTTGTACTGTTGGAATCCTTCCAGACCATCTTGCCAGTAGTTTCTTAAACTATTGACATTGACTTGTTGACCCCACCAAATGAACAGATACATTACAGATTCAGTACCATATCCATTTACATGACGGTTATCGGAGTCTGACCGTATATAATTGATTTTGGAAGACACTTTTAATCTATCTGTAATCTGATAATCTCCAGAAGCAGAAATGGTGTTTCTTTTTATGTCGGTATTGGGAACAATACCCTTGTTGTCCAAGTTGGTATAGCTCACCCTGTAATTTCCATTGTCGTTGGAACCAAAAAATGAAACCGTGTTGATCAAAGTTCTACCGGTTTCCATGAATTCTTCGGCCGGATTTCCACCATATACAAATGGTGTAGGTGTTATGGTACCTCTTCTGTCCAAATCAACACCGGAAGATCCCAATATATAATCCAATCCGTGAACATCACCACCACGAAGTCCATTTGATGTTGGGGAATCATGCTGAGCGCGCAAAGTTCCATCCAATAATGGACCCCAGGATTCATCTACACCATCATAAGTCCCGCTTCCATAACCATCCACAAATTGAAAATCAAAGTTTTTACCTTGACCATATACTCCTTGATATTCCGGAGCTTTTAGAACACTTTCAAAAGTAGTTTTGGAGCTAAAGCTAATTCCTCCTTTACGCCCTTTACCTGACTTCGTTGTTATAATGACCGCCCCGTTGGCAGCTCTGGAGCCATAAAGTGCTGTTGCGTTCGCACCTTTTAATACAGAGATGGATTCTACATCATCCGGATTGATTTCAGCTGCACCGTTACCATAGTCCAAATTCATATTGGAAGCACCACCCAACGTATTGGTCCTGGTATCGGTATTGTTATTAATCGGAATACCATCCACTATAAATAGTGGTTGGTTGTCTCCCTGCATAGAGGAATATCCCCTGATTACCACAGAAGATGATTGACCGGGTCCGGTTCCGTTTGTTACTACTTGAACCCCTGCTGTTCTACCTGATAAAGTACTTACCGTGTTGGTACTGGTTGATTGTGAAATTTCTTCACCCCCCACTTTTTGAACAGAATAACCCAAGGATTCCTCATCCCTAGTAATGTTCAGGGCAGTTACCACAACCTCTTCCAATTGTTGTGAATCCGGCTGTAACATGATTGTTATGGTACTTTTTCCGGACGTGTCCAAATCTTGTGGTATGTACCCTATATAGGAAATCACCAAAATCTCCCCACCTTGCGGAAGTTCAATTTCGAAATTTCCATCAAAGTCTGTGGCCACTCCAGTGGACCCTCCTTTAACAACTACCGATGCACCAGGCAACGGCACGCTGTTCTCGTCCACTACCTTTCCTGAAAAGGTAACTTGCGAATAGCTAATTATACTTACGGTAAAAGCAAGTAAAAATGCTACAATCGATTTTTTCATTTGTTGAGTATTTGTAAAACTTGGTTAATTATTTATCAACAAATATCCAACACATGAGTTAAGACATCCCTTCAAATAGATTAAAAAAATGATATGGAAAGGTTAAAAGAAATAGCCTAATGTTAGGTAAACATTATTTACAAATACTCAATTTTTATAAAACCTTGTCAACCTTGATTTTAATAAGATATCCTAGTGTTTCGGTGGATTAATGGATTTTTTTATTAATCTTGAAGCTTCGGAAAATATTATAAATACTAAAATTCACCAACCTCAATAAAAATGGAAGATTACCTCATCGGTATTGGAAAAAGAATCAAGGAAATCCGTAAGAACAATAAAAAGACCATAAACGATGTAGCTATCAGTGCCGGGGTAACTGCAGGGCTTATTTCCCGAATTGAAAACGGCCGAACCATTCCTTCTTTGCCCGTTTTTTTGAAAATAGTTGGGGCCTTGGAAACGGAAATGACAGATTTCTTCGATGGTATCCCAAAGGCCAATGGCCATAATTTTTTGGTTACTCGTAAAGATGAGCAATCCATCATAGAAAAAGAGGACGAAGCTATTGGGTTCTCATACAACTACATTTTTGGAAAACAATTGAACTCCGTAGGTTTTGAAAGTGTGCTTTTGGAAGTGCAGCCCAACTCGGAACGCGATAAGGTAGTAACCGATGCTTTTGAGTTCAAATATATTCTAACCGGAGAATGCTATTATGAGATAGGTGACCAAGAAGTTTTATTAAAAGAAGGGGATTCCATTTTTTTTGATGGTAGAATCCCCCATGTACCTATCAACAGAGGGAAAGTTGCCTCTAAAATGTTAGTGGTCTATTTCTTTATATAATCAAGGAAATAATGTATCTGCCAAATTCGCCAGTGAATCCAATATTAAGGTGGGTTCTGCGGTAGCCAATTGTTGGCGGGTCTGAGCTCCTGTCAATACACCTACTGTCCATCCGCAGTTGGCATTTTTACCCTCTTCAATATCAATAACCGAGTCACCTGCCTTCAAAACATTTTCTGAGTCTGTAATTTTGAACATCTCCATGGCCTTGTCAATCATTTCAGAAGATGGTCTTCCTTTTACCACATCGTCGGCTGTGATCAATGCATCTATTTGTTCACCAGGCACCCAACCCAACTTATTTAGTAGGGATTGAGCTGTTTTTTGGTCGTAACCGGTATTTAGAACAACTTTTACCCCTTTGGATTTCAATATTTTAAAAAGTTCCTCCACACCATCATAAGTTGTGACATTTAAATTCGCGTATGCCTCTTCCAACATTTTTTTAAATTCTTGAAAAACAGCATTGGGATCAACATTCTCGGTTCTTGTCTCTTTCAAAATGTCGGCAATTGCTTTGAATTTTTCCTTGCCCGCACCAAATTCCAAAACAGTATTTAAGGAAACCTCGACCCCATACTTGGCCAAAGCGGCCCTAACTGTTTTGTACACCACATTATCTTCGTTCACCGTGGTGCCGGCCATATCAAAAACTGCCAGTTGTATTTTTTTCATAAATTGATTTTCTGTCTTTTAAAAATTGTCGCAATATTTTTTTTAGCAAAGCCAGCACTGCCTGTCATTCCTTTTCCACCAATCCCTGTTACTATATGAATGTTGTCGTCAATGGTTCTTTGGAATATATCGCTGTTCTTACATTGTGAATACATGCCATACCATCGCCTTTGAATTTGATAGTTGGGCAAGTTGAATATTTTTTGGGCCTCCTCAATCATAAAATTATCGATATCCATATTAAGGTCATAGCCTAAATCTTCAATTTTATCGGCATCGGCATATTGATGGGAATCTCCCAATATAATGGAACCATCCATAGCCTGTTTAAACAGGATGTGTACTCCCCATTTTTTTTGAAGGCTATCTTTCGGCTCATTTTCCTTGATATTTGAAAATGATGGGCATTCGTGAAATGCTTCATATCGTCTAATGGACCATCCTGTAAGAATTGAACCTTTCAATTCATAATTCTCTTGTGGTTTGGTCTGCATCATCTGCAATTTGGCAACCTCAAGGTCGCTGGATGCAAAAGTCTCTGGATATAAACTTTTAAAATTACTTCCATTGCAAACAATCACTTTTCTACCAAGTACCTCTTCGTTTTTGGTGTTCCGAACTGCCACCCACTCCCCATTTGATTCACAGGAAACCGCGGGGAAATCAAACTTGATATCAAGTCCTTTTTGGGCAACTAAATATTCTTGAAGCCTATGAATCATAGTTCTAGGTTCCACGGTAACTTCCTGGGGGAAAAACAGCCCTGCCACCACATAATCCCTTTGTAGCCCAGGATATTTTTCCAAACACTCTTGCTTGGTTAGCATTTTGGATGCGTAGTCGTTTCCACTATTTATAGCCCTAAGTTCTACCAATAGTTGCTCCTCTTCCTCGTTGGAAGCCAAGTACACCGTTCCATTCTGACGGATGCTGATATCAAACTGTGACTGAATCTCTTTATAGATTCTAAGACTCTCACGACCATATTTTTGCCATTTGGTGTTCATGCCCGAAGGCACTACCTGTCCAAAATTTTGGGTGGTTGCCCCTTTGGGATAGGCATCTTTTTCCACCAAACATACTTTCAAGCCCAATTCCAATGCGTGGTAGGCATGAAAAGTCCCCAAAATGCCACCACCAATTATGACGGCATCATATTTTTTGTCCATATTCCAATTGGTTGTTTAGTTGTTCCGCTTTGCGACGTGCCGCAAAGTGTAGAAATAATATTACCGTGCTACAAATCCCGATAAAGGCTACAGCATAGGTCCCATATACAAAGAAGTTGAGCCAAGATAAGTTGGCCTGTCCAAAGTTTTTATACAACAAGACCAGAACACTGCCCACATAGCCAAAGGCATCGGCGATATAAATAAGAAAGCCCGAATTTCCTTTTACCTTAAAACTGGCAATAAAACGATCAAAAAAGAGGCAATTGAATGGAACATAACAAATGTAAAGTCCAAAACCTGTGGATACCATCCATATGAATGGGTCTAAAATTCCCATTTGAAACATAGCTGTACTTGCGGCCAAAACCAGTGTCCCCAACAAAAGCAGCACATGATACGTTAAAAGGGCTTTAAAGTTGTCCTTAATATAGAAAATGGCACCAATAATCAACAGCACCACAATAGCGATAATTATTTCAGAAGTTGAAAAAACAGAAGCATCACCTTGGTAACCGATACTGTCCCAAAGTTCACGGGCAAAATTGTCCCTGAAATCCCTAAAGGCAGTCAAAAAAGTATAGAATACCACAATTAAAAGTAAAGGGAAAAAGAACTTCTTTACCAAGTTTTTTCTATCCATGGCAGTCATGGGAATCCGTTCTGTTCGATTGGCAATATCTTCGGGTGTTGGCGGAGGTACTTTTTGCAAGAGGTAAGAGCAAAGCAAAAGAGGTATAAAAAATAGGGCCCCGGTTACGGAGGGCATCCAAAATTCACTCACCCCCCAGGAATTCATCACATAAAGCCCCACCGATTTTACCACCCCACTCGAAACAATGAAACTCGCGGAAAGCACTACCCCTAAAATATCAGTGAACCGTCTTCCTTCGATATAGGAAAACACAATTCCCCAAATCATCCCTAATGGAAAACCGTTGAGGAACATAAACGGAATATTGTATGGTGCCGGCACCCAAGCAAAGAGCAAAAGGGACATCTCAGCAAGTACAATCAACGAAATTAAATAGAGTAACCTACGGTTTGGTTTTAATTCTGATATAACTTTTATCCCAACAAATTTGGAAAGCGCATAGCCCAAAACCTGAGCAATGACCAGTAGAATTTTGTAATCCATCCCCATAAAAGCCAAGCCCTCAAAAGTAGCTACGGAGAAAGGCTTTCTAAAAGCGTACATACAAAAGTAAGTGCCGAAAGCAGCAAGAGAAGCATGTAGAACAAATAGTAGACCCGGTCGCTTTTGAACCTCGCTTTTATCAATCAATGTTTACAAATAATAAAATTATGTTTCAAATTACTCAAATTTATAAGAAAGTAGCCGCAACTTTTAGTTTAAATTATTGTTAGCAAACGATTATTGATTTATCTGTTGAATATTTAAAACAATGAGATGAACTTCATAATAATTACCTATTTTCATTTCGATTTTAACATCTATATATGTATTGGATTGGTTTTGATATTGGAAGTTCCTCAATTAAAGCGGCTTTAATAAGCGCTGATGACGGGAGTTTTGTTAGCATGGCCCAATATCCCGAGAAAGAAATGGACATTACCTCCACTAAACCAGGCTGGGCCGAACAAGACCCAGAGGTTTGGTGGCAAAATCTTTGTATTGCATCCAAAAAATTAATTTCAGAAAACAACATTGATAAAAAAGACATTAAAGGAATTGGTATTTCCTACCAAATGCATGGTTTGGTTGTTGTGGGCAAAGACCTAAAACCGCTCAGACCTTCCATTATTTGGTGCGATAGTAGAGCAATCGAAATAGGTGATCAACTTTTTAAAACCGCCGGTGCCGAAAAATGTGTAGAGCATTTATTGAATTCTCCAGGCAATTTTACCCTTTCCAAATTAATTTGGATCAAAGAAAATGAGCCTGAAATTTATAATCGCATTTATAAATTTATGCTCCCCGGTGATTTTATAGCTTTAAAATTATCTGGTGAATGTGTCACTACCCCTTCCGGGCTTTCTGAAGGAATTATGTGGGACTTTAAAAAAAACGATTTGGCCGATTGGCTTTTGGAAGATGCGGGAATAGATCCATCCTTGGTGCCAGAGATTCGTCCCTCTTTTTCGGAACAGGGAATTGTAAACAAACAGGGGGCTGTGGAAAGTGGATTACCGGAAAGCATTCCCATTATGTATCGGGCAGGTGACCAACCCAACAATGCATTATCCCTCAATGTAATGGAACCTGGACAAATTGCTGCCACGGGAGGAACATCTGGGGTAGTTTATGCCATTTCTGGTCAAAAAAACACCAACGAACATACAAGAATCAACAGTTTTGCGCACACCAATTATAGTTCGGAACATCCGCGAATAGGGAAATTGCTATGTATCAATGGTACCGGAATCCAGTACAGCTGGATAAAAAACGAACTTAGCAACGGAATTTCCTATAATCAAATGAACCAAGAAGCTGGAACAGTTCCCATTGGGTCCAATGGACTCCAGATTCTCCCTTTTGGAAATGGCGCAGAACGAATGTTGGAGAATTACAACAAAGGATCTCGGATACTAAACCTTAACTTTAATGTGCACAAGGCCGCCCATATATACAGGGCCGCTTTGGAGGGCATTGCTTTCTCTTTTGTATATGGTATGGAAATCTTAAAAAACGAAGGGGTCAATATTTCCTCAATAAAGGCTGGAAATGACAATCTTTTTAGAGCCGAAATTTTTTCTAAGACCATAGCCACACTCACCAATAGTCAAATCAACATTGTTGAGACCACAGGTGCTGTTGGTGCAGCAAGAGCCGCGGCATATGCCTTCGGGGCTTTTAAGAATATGGGGGAAGCTACTGCTACCGACAAGGTGGAGTTGACCCACGAACCTGAAATTTCGGCTGAAGTATATCGAGAAGCCTATTTGAAATGGAAAAAATCCTTGAATGAGTATTTAAACAACTGAACAAACAAAAAATTATGATTACAACGGGAGATAAGGAATTTTTTAAAGGAATTGATAAGATTCAATTTGAAGGGAAGGAATCGGACAACCCTTTCGCCTTTAAGTATTATGATGAAACAAAAATGATAGGCGGCAAGACCATGAAAGAACATTTTAGGTTTGCTATTGCCTATTGGCACACTTTTACAGGAATTGGCGGAGACCCTTTTGGTGCACCTACAATGGAATTTCCATGGTTGACAAGTGCTGACCCTATACAACAAGCCAAGGACAAAATGGATGCTGCCTTTGAGTTTATTACAAAAATTGGCGCTCCGTATTTTTGCTTCCATGATTTTGATTTGATCAGTGAAGGAAACACTTTGGCCGAATCCGAAAAAAGATTGGAAATAATCACCGATTATGCCAAAGAAAAAATGGCTGCATCTGGGGTGAAACTTTTGTGGGGAACCGCAAACTGTTTCAGTAATCCAAGATACATGAACGGAGCAGCAACCAACCCCGACTTTGATGTAGTCGCCTTTGCCGGAGCCCAAGTGAAAAATGCACTTGATGCAACCATCAAACTAGGAGGTGAAAACTATGTTTTCTGGGGAGGTAGAGAAGGATATATGTCACTATTGAACACTGATATGGGGCGGGAATTGGATCATATGGCCCGTTTTCTGCACATGGCAAAAGACTATGCCAGAAAACAAGGTTTTAAGGGAAACTTCTTTATTGAACCAAAACCCATGGAACCCACAAAACATCAATACGATTTTGATTCGGCTACGGTTTTGGGCTTCCTAAGCAAATACGATTTATTGGAGGATTTCAAACTTAATATTGAAGTGAACCACGCCACTTTGGCCCAGCATACTTTTGAGCATGAACTTCAAGTAGCAGCAGACAATAATTTATTGGGAAGTATCGACGCGAACAGAGGTGATTATCAAAATGGCTGGGATACGGACCAATTTCCCGTTAATGTATATGAGCTTGCCAAAGCCATGTTGGTGATACTTGAAGCTGGTGGATTCCAGGGAGGAGGAATCAACTTTGATGCTAAAATAAGAAGGAACTCTACAGATTTGGAGGATATTTTCCATGCTCATATCGGTGGAATGGACACTTTTGCCAGAGCATTGTTAGCGGCAAATGCCATTTTAGAAAATTCCAATTATATTAGCATGCGCAGTGATCGCTATGCATCTTTTGATACTGGTTCTGGAAAAGCATTCGAAACAGGCAAACTTTCTTTGGAAGACCTTTATGCACATGCCACTTCAAATCAAGATATCAAAAAGAGGAGTGGTCAGCAAGAGCTGTTCGAAAATATCATTAATCAATATATTTGATTCACAACCAACTAAACAAACTGTTTTGGCTCAAAGTCAAAACATCAAACTTTAATTTATGGCACTTATTTCCTTTTTGGGATTCACACTTTTAGTAGGAATAATATCCTGGTGGTCCGTTAGAAAAACAGACGAAACATCATCCGATGGTTATTTTTTGGGCGGTAGAAGCCTTACCGCAGGGGTTATTGCGGGCTCGTTGCTCTTAACAAACCTTTCTACCGAACAAATAGTTGGGCTAAATGGAAGTGCCTACAAAGATGGGCTTTCTGTAATGGCATGGGAAACCTTGGCTGCACTGGCCATTGTGGTTACAGCGCTGTTTTTACTCCCACGTTACTTAAAGGGTGGGTTAACCACTGTACCACAGTTTTTGGCCAAGCGGTTCGATGTTACCACAAAGACGATAACGTCAGGATTGTTTCTTACAGGTTATGTGGTGGTGCTTCTTCCTGTAATTTTATATTCCGGTTCTGTTGCCATTAGTGGCATGTTCAATGTCCCGGAACTACTTGGTGTTTCAGATTCCACTGCCTTGGTTATCTGCATCTGGGGAATTGGGATTATAGGATCTATCTACGCCGTTTTCGGAGGACTTAAGGCGGTAGCCGTTTCAGACAGTATAAATGCAGTTGGACTCATCATCGGAGGTATCCTTATACCGGTTTTTGGTTTAATGGCCATTGGTGACGGTAGTGTTTTTGGAGGTCTGGAAACTTTGATGGCCGCGAATCCGGAGCGCTTTGATTCAACAGGAAACCAAGGACAAGAAGTTCCTTTTTCCACAATTTTTACGGGAATGATGTTGGTACAACTTTTTTATTGGGGAACCAATCAACAGATCATTCAAAGAGGACTTGGTGCAAAAAACCTTGCAGAAGGTCAAAAAGGACTTTTGTTAGCAGCTTTTTTAAAGATTTTGGGACCTATCATTTTAGTATTGCCCGGAATGATTGCCTACTATTATTTTGAGGGAGGGTTAGCAAGCAGCGACCTTGCTTATCCAGAGTTGGTAAGGGCCGTACTTCCCAAACCTTTGATGGGCTTCTTTGCTGCGGTATTGTTCGGTGCTATTCTGAGTTCTTTTAATAGTGTACTCAATAGTTCTGTAACCTTATTTGGAATTGATATCTACAAACAGCATATCAATAAAAATGCTCCGGAAATGACCGTAGTAAAATACGGTAAGGTCTTTGGTGTGTGTTTGGCGCTAGCGGCAATGTTTATTGCTCCGCTAATTGCCAATGCAGGAAGTTTGTTCAATTATCTACAGGAAATCAACGGCATATACAGTATCCCGATCTTTACAATTATAGTCGTAGGTTATCTTACCAAAAGGGTACCGGCGATTGCAGCCAAAATAGGTATCCTTTCGGGATCTATACTGTATATCATCAGTCAATTTATGATAGGGCCTAAAATGGTCGCCAATGCGCTTGCAGAAGCAAAGGCCAATGGGATTACAGACCCGATGGAATTAAATCTGGTCGAAGCAGGGGCATATCCGCATTACTTGCATGTAATGGCCATATTGTTCGTTTCCAATATCGTCATCATGTTGGTTATAGGAAAGTTTTACCCTCGCAAAGAGCCTTTCCAATTGGAATACACCAAACAGGTATCCATTGAGCCTTGGAAACACGTAAAAATAGCAAGCGGCTTTATCACGATTGTTGTAATTGCGATATACATCTACTTTGCAAAATAAAGCTGCATTCATACAATGTAAAAAAAGGCCCGGAAATTTGTCCTGGGCCTTTTTATTACAATATACTTTTTAGAAAATTATCCTTGTAGGCCCTTCCAATGGGTATTTTGGTGCCATTGGTCAATTGTACCAGATTTCCCGAGATCCTATCGATTTTTCTGGTGTTGATAATATGGGATTTGTGTATCTGAAAAAAGTGATTTCCCCCCAGAACCTCCACCCAATGTCGCAGGGATTCGTTAGATAGGATTTTTTTGTCGTTCAAATGGATTTCGGTATAGTCGGAATCCGATGTAATGGTGTAAATATCCTCTACTAAAACCTTAATATGCTCATGGCTTGATTTTACATATATTTCTGTTAGATGAACGCCATTACTTTTGGGGGTTAGTTGTTCGTACTTAGCATTTACCTTATTTACGGCCTGTAAAAATCTTTGGAAAGAAAAAGGCTTCAAGAGGTAATCCACAACATTTAGGTCGTATCCCTCCAAGGCATATTCGGAAAATGCAGTGGTCAATATTACATGTGGTGGGTCTGGAATGCTTTTTAAGAAATCCAACCCATTAATTTTTGGTAAGTGGATATCCAAGAACATTAGATCCACTGAATCCTTGTTCAAGAACTCCATGGTACTCAATCCATCGGAAAACACCTCCACCAATTCCAAGGTGGGAACGTCCTGAATGAATTTCCTTAAGATTCGCTGCGCCGGCGGTTGATCCTCAACAATAATACACCTCATCATCTTAAACTTTTTCCAATTCCAGCTTCAAGTATACTTTGTAACTATTATCGGCTTCCTCAATCTGCAAAATATGCTTTTTCGGATAAAGAAGTTCCAATCGTTTCTTTACGTTCTTTAGACCTATTCCCTTGGCAACACTATCTAGACTAAAACCTGACTCGTAGTTGTTCTCGCAAATAAACTCCAAGGTAGTATTTTTCAATTTTACGGATATATCGATTTTTATATCCGAGGATTGACCAGATTGACTGTGCTTGAACGCGTTTTCAATAAAAACAATCAAAATTAAAGGGGCAATCTTAAAATCGCTATCAATCTTTTCCACATCAAAATGAACCTCGCCCCTATCTTCTATCTGAAGTTTATACAATCGGATAAAGTTTCCGAGTTGTTCAAGCTCCTTTTTTAATGGTACGAACTGCTCTTTGGATTCGTAGAGCATATACCTGAGAACACCGCTCATCTCCAGTATAATTTCTGGAGTCTTTGGTGATTCTTGCAATGCGTAGGAATACAGATTGTTAAGATTGTTGAATAAGAAGTGAGGATTTATCTGACTACGTAAAAATTGTAGTTCGCTTTCTTGTATCGTTGTCTCCAATTCATCAATCTGCGCCTGTTTTTGTAGAGCGTCCCAACCAAACTTACAGCCCGAAAGAATAAACATGACCGGTAAAATTCCCAACAAGGATATATAAACACCTGGAAAAGTATCTCCCCTCCTAGTTCCGGGGAATATGATAGGTTCCAAAACCAACTCTTCTATGGTTATTATAACAACCACCAACAAAGCAGTACCCAGGAAGAATTGCCAATACTTTTTCTTGTACAGATATTTTGGCATCAGATAGTATGTAATGCCCAAAGTGGCAATACTGTAGAATAATAAGAAAATAGCCCTGTGCAATACTATGCTACCTGTATTTCTATTAAAGGAAAAAAACAGGAGCACCAGCACATGGAGCACTATTTGGAAAAGAAGTTCTTTTTTAGAAATCAAAACTATCCTATTAGAATAATCAAAACTATAGATAAAACTCCTTTAAAAGAAAAGCAGCATTATCAACAACCAAATTTACCCTGTAAACGACATTATATTTGGAAAACCTACATAATCAATTGGTTGATTGGGTATTAACCTATGTCGTTCGCGGAAAAAATTTATAGATTAAATCCTGAATGATCATATTTGATTTTCAACAACCAAATAAAGGTTGGTCAAAAACACTACAGAAAACACTTAAAAACAACACAATCATGAAAAAAACCTTGTTTACATTAGCTTTCATCACCTCTTTGGCGATCACAGCACAATCTACATGGAAATCTGACGGAGCACACTCCAAGGTCGGCTTTGCCATTACGCATTTAATGATCTCGGAAGTAGAGGGTCATTTTGGTGAATTTGATATTTCGGCAACAGCGACCGATACTTTTGATAATGCCGAATTTTCCGTGGAGATAAAAACCGCTAGTATAGATACCGATAACGACAGACGTGATGGTCACTTAAAAAGCCCGGATTTTTTTGATGCCGAAAAATATCCGACAATCAGTTTTAAAAGCAACAGTTATGAAAAAACGGGAGACAATACGTTTACGCTTACTGGCGACCTAACAATGCACGGTGTTACCAAACCCGTTTCCTTGGAAGGAAAAGTGAATGGTATAATCACTGACCAGCGGAGTCAAAAATTAAAGGCGGGGCTTAAACTTACCGGCACCGTTAACCGATTGGATTTTGGTGTGGGTGGTGAAACCGCAACCCTGGGCGACGACGTGGAAATGACCATTAATCTTGAAATGGCCCAGCAATAAAAATATTAATACATTTACCAAGAAGAAAGGCATGGTGCCTTTCTTCTTTATTTTATACAATCTAAACCATGGGAAGAAAATCAGAAAACACCTTTAGGGAATTCCACCGTTACCTTGGATTCTTTTTAGCGGGAATTATGGCCGTTTATGCCATTAGTGGCATTGTACTTACATTTAGAACAACGGATTTTATGAAAAGTGAGTACGAGGTAAATACCACATTGGAACCTAATTTAAATGAAGAGGCCTTGGGCGCCGCATTAAGAAAACGTGGATTTACCGTGGACAAAACCGAAGGTGACCTCCTATATTTTTCTGGAGGAACATACAATATAAAAACCGGTGAGGCATCCTACACGGAAAAGCGATTGCCAGCGGTTTTGGAAAGTATGAACAAACTTCATAAAATGCATACCGGCAATCCTTTGTTTTGGTTGGGTATTTTCTTTGGCATCGCCTTGTTGTTCTTTGCCGTTTCGGCCTTTTTTATGTTCAGGCCAAGTGCACCCATTTACAAAAAAGGGCTGTATTTTGCCGCAGCTGGTTTTCTATTGACCATAGTACTTTTGTTGGTATAGCCAAAACGATATATAATAAAGTTGAAAAGCCACCGAAATCGGTGGCTTTTGTTTTTCTGCTCCCCCTAATTTTACTAAACAGTTTTTGGAAGATGCTCTTAAATCCTATGAATTAAATGAGTTCATACAATTAGATCAATAAAGATCTTTACGGCAGAACCATAAACAGATAGACCAGATATAATTGAAAAGGTGGTGTATGATGGAGTATGTTTCAACCTTTCAAATGAATATCTATAGTTAGTTACTACATTCATCACCTAATATTTGTTCCTTAGAAGGATTATATCCATTACTTGATCCTACCGTATAGTTTCCTGTATAACCATTTTCAAATATTGTTTTCAATCCACAAAAATCAGTAAGTAACTTATTTGAAGTCACGGTTAAATCTCCTCCCAAAGTATTAAGGTTAATAAATCCATTTACATTTTTTAGACCATCCGTAAAGTTGTCATTTAAAGCAGAAGCATTGTTATCAACTATCAAATCACCTTGAATTGTTGATAAATTCGATAAACCATCAACGTTATCCAAGATTACATTTGTTCTCAAAATAAGACTCCCGCCAATATTTGTCAAGGAGGAAAAACCGTTCATATCGCTAATGGATGAAGTAAGAATGTCCAAATCACCGCCAATAGAACTTAGCGAAGTAAAGCCGGAAAAATCCATCACGGATATCAGTGATTGAAACCTCAGTAACCCAGAAATTGAATTTAATTGGCCAAAACCACTTATAGTTTCCAAGCCATCCATACTTATAAGTTCCAAATCCCCATTTATGGAAACCACATTTTTGAAACCACTAATTTCAATAACACTTGGGTTGGATGAAATTACCACATCAGAATTGATCTCAGTAATTTCATTTAAAAAATCAATTTCGGCAAGCAAAGGGTTTCCTTGTATATTTATACTTCCCCCAACCTTTTTAAGGTTGGATAGCGCATCCAAATTTTCAACAGTTGTCGATAGAATGGAAAGGTCGGTCCCGACTTCGGTAAGTTGTTTTATACCGTCTAGATTACTTATATATTCTGGGTTTACTTGATTTATGAGATTAGCAACGACTGCAAAAGACCCCGTAACAATTGTGTAGCCATTCATTCCAAACTCATCAACCTCGGCTTGGCTTGTCAGCTCCACATCGCCTTCATAAACTACAACGGGATTCTCATCTGTTGTAAAACTCAATTCTTCGCCATAGCCTACTCCAATTTCATTGATTGCATAGGCACGAACAAAATAAGTCGTATTGCCATCCAATTCATCCAAAAAACTAGTGAAATCTTCAGTGCTTCCGCCTTCTTCTGTAAAATTATCATCTAAATCAGGTGAAGATACCTTACTCCAACATATTCCCTTTTGAGTTATGTTACTACCTCCATCGTTTATATTGGTCCCTCCACCAGTTGCTGTGTTATTTGTAATCTCTGTTATCTGGGTGGTACTAACAACAGGTACAGTAATTACTTCTTCCTCTTGATTTTCTTCTATTTGTTCTGGTTCATCCGAATCAGCATCACTGCTCGTACAAGAAAAAACAATTAAAAGAAATCCCAGGAATATCCAGCCAAAATTTTTCATCTATTTTTTGTTTTAGTTAGTTTCATGAGCCCTAACGGTAAGAAAAATCCTATATTGTTAGCGTTGATACATTTAACATATTTTGATTCAAAATCAATTTATTTTTATACTGAAATGATAAGAATAACCCAGTAATTCATTCACTATTTCCATAGGAACATAGTTATAAAAAAAGAGCTGTTGATGTATAAATTTGCTGCTTTTTATTTTTCATAGTGTTGGTTTTGTTGAGAAACAAAAATAGAATTAACATGTTTTATTGGGCATTTTTTATGGTTTTTTCTTATCCATGTATTTATAAACCAATAGTACAGCCTCTCTTTTCCATTGAGGTCCTTAAACTAAAAACATAGGTAATAGCAGTTATAAACTTAATGGGCACCTATGTACCATAAGACACCAAAGTCTTTACAAGAAGGATTCTTAGAAAAAAAGAAAGGATTCATCAGATTTGTTTTGTAACATTTAATCTGTTCTTAAAAAACAAGCTTTTATGCGTAGGTTAAATTTTCTACCTCTTCAATATTTAAATAGAAGTGGACACCCCGCCCCGCAAAAGGCCATCAATATCAGTGGTTATTGCTTTAGTGTTCTCCTATGATTCAAAATTACAGGCTCCGTTTATTCAATAGTACTTATGTTGATTCCTACTTAGATAATAGAGCAGCAGCTTAGTTCTTCTTCACCTCTTCAGCTACATTATCGTAATTTTCCTGGGAAAGAACTTCGGTCCAAATTGTTTCTCCACTATAAATTGCCAAATAAGTAACGTCATTTTCTTTGGTAGATGAATGCCAATGTTCAATATCTTGATCGCACTTAAGTACATCTCCAACCTTGAGAATTAAAGGCTCCTTTCCTTTTTCTTGATAGTAACCTTCCCCTTTAACAATGATGATGACCTGAGGTGAAGTATGTTTATGCCAATCTAAAGTTGAGTTTGCTCTAAAAGTAGCTTTTGTTATGTTGTAATTAAGGTTTTCATCGGCGCGCAACAATCCATTTAACCATGCCTCGCCTATGTAATGGGTGTTTGGCGCCTTTACTCCTTCATCCAAATAAGAGTTTAGGTTGTACTCAGAATTTTGAGCATTAATGAATAGCGGTAATAATACGAATAAAATGTTTGTATATTTTTTCATTTATGATTCATTTTATGTTTAGTGTGAACAGGCCGTTTAATCAAATAGCAGTTCCAAATAGTTTTTTAAATGTTGTAATTGTTTGGCCGTTATATCGGAATCGTTGAGAGCCTTGGAAACCACAAAAGCCCCTTCAAAAATTACGACAAACTGGTCGGACAAGGATTGCACATCAATATCCTTTTTTGGTGTATTCTCAGCCAGTACGTTATTGAGAAGTTCTGTGAAGGTATTCCGCCATTCCAGAATGGAATCCGAAACAATATCCAAGGTTTCCTGGTCAAATTGATTTGACTCATACGAATATGAAGCATATAAACAACTGGGCGGTTCTTTTAGGCTTATCATCATATCTATAAACAGCTGAACAAACTGCAAAAGCCTTTTTAAAGGGGTTGTTTTTAACGATTCGGTTTCCTGTAAAGCCGATTCCAAATGCGACATATCTTCTTTAGCATATGTCTCTATCAAAGCTTTTGCCAATGCATTTTTAGTCTTAAAATGATAGAAGAATGCACCTTTGGTTATTCCAGTTTTATCAAGTATTTGATCAATACTTGTGCCAGAAAATCCATTACAAAATACCAAATTCTTCGTTTCGGTTAGGATCTTGTCCCGAGTCGGTTTTCCATCTCTTGCCATAAAACAAATATATCAAATATTCATAAATTATAACAGACTAGTTGGTATAATTAAAATTAATTTTATATTTGTACCAACTAGTCTGTTTAGTAATTAAGAAATATAAAAGACCATGCAAAATTTATTTACACAATTGCCATCACCAATAGAGGTGTTACTTGATCCACTTTCAATAACCGTACTTGGATTTTATGTGTTTTTGATGGTATGGGAATCTCTATTCCCCGCCAGAGCACTGCCCAAGATCAAACACTGGAAATTAAGGGGGCTTACCTTTTTTATGATCTTCTTTTTCGTAGCCACCTATCTTCCCTTATTGACCGACCCATACTTAATTGAATACCAGTTGTTCGACTTAAGTCAACTTGGGGCAATTCCAGGCGCAATCATCGGATTAATGGTGTACGAATTGGGACTTTATGCGTATCATCGAACGATGCACAAGTTTGATTTTCTTTGGCGGACATTTCATCAAATGCATCACAGTGCAGAGCGTCTGGACACCTATGGCGCCCTATTTCACAGCCCATTGGATGCGATTGGTTTCACCTTGATGGGAAGCTTATGTTTAGCTTTATTTGTAGGAATATCTCCACCATCCATTACGATTGTTTTACTAGCGGTCAACTTTTTGGCCTTTTTTCAACATGCCAATATAAAAACCCCGCAATGGTTGGGATATATTGTCCAACGACCAGAAAGCCACTCCATTCATCATGGAAAGAACATACACAGAAACAATTATGCGGATATCCCATTGATAGATATACTATTTGGAACCTTTGAGAACCCCAAAGATTATCAAAAAGAAACAGGCTTTTACGAGGGCGCTTCAAGTAGGATAAAAGAAATGCTTTTGTTCAAGGATGTTTCAAGTCCCAAAAGGAGTGATTCAAACCCTTGAACAAGGACCATCAATCATTTTATACCATGAAAAAAACGTATTTACTTTTCATCTCATTATTTATTTTCTACAGTATTGCCAAAGCCCAATCAGATATTGACCAAACAAAGAGCAAACCAACCATTGCGCTACTGGGAACATTTCATTTTGCAGGCTCAACAGACGCCATGTCTTTGAATCCGGATGACCTTGACTCTCCAAAACGGCAAAAAGAAATAGTAGCATTGGTACAGGCACTATCAGATTACAAGCCCACTAAAGTCATTCTGGAATACCCCTATGGTGCTAAGGGTATCGATTCGACCTATCAACTTTATTTGAGTGGCTCCCATACACTGACCAAAAATGAAAGACAGCAAATTGGTTTTCGATTGGCCGCTAAAATGGGACATACAAATGTGTATCCCGCAGATTATCGATTAGATCTCCCATTTGATAGCCTGATGATCTTTCTCAACAAGACCAATCAAACTAAACTGTTTGAAAACCTAATGTCCGACATGAAAGTTCAAGTGATGGATGTTTGGCAAAATGCCTATAACAAATTGACCCTTAAAGAATTTTTCGTGTTTCTAAATAGCAATAAATATGATGCCCTGAATAGAAATGTTTATTTGGAATACATCAACAAAATGGGAACAAAAGACAACTATGAGGGTTCCAAGGTGGTGGCTAAATGGTGGGAACGAAACTTTAAAATTATGTACCATATCGATTCCATTATGGAGCCGGGAGATCGGGTCTTGGTACTGTTCGGGCAAGGTCATACTGCTATTTTGAAAGATTTTTACAAAAACCGAAGTGATATAATCTATGCCGATATTCTTCAATACTTAAAAAAATAGAGACATATGAACGCAATTGGAAACACCCCACTTATTAAACTGAACAAGCTATCCGATGAGAACAGTGCAGACATATATGTAAAGTTTGAGGGAGCAAACCCTACGGGTAGTATGAAAGATCGAATGGCCCTTGCCATGATCGAGGGTGCCGAAAAAAGAGGTGAACTAAAAAAAGGATACAAAGTGGTCGAATATACCGGCGGAAGTACTGGGAGTTCTTTGGCCATGATCTGTGCCAATAAAGGATATAAGGCCCATTTTGTTTCTTCTGATGGTTTTGCTGAAGAGAAAATCCAAACCATGAGAGCATTTGGTGCTACCGTGGAAATCATTCCTGCCAAAAATGGAAAATTGACCGCTGAAATAATCAATAAAATGATAAGCAGGGCCAAAGAGTTGATCGATGAACCAAATACATTTTGGACGGACCAAATCAACAATCCCGATAATAAAAAAGGCTATTACGGAATGGCCAACGAGATTATCTCAGCATTGGGAACCCATATCGACGAGTTTGTAATGGCCGTTGGAGGTGGAGGTTGCATTTCGGGCAACTCCGAAATATTAAAAGAAAAGATACCCAATCTAAAAACCATTGCTGTGGAACCTCTGTATGTCAGGAACATATCGGGCGGGGACACCAGTGGCACACATAAGTTGGAAGGTATTGGGCTTTCGTTTACCCCATCAATTTTAAGAAAAGATTTAATAGACGACATTATTGCCGTATCGGACGAAGACGCTTATAGAACAGCCAGAGAACTTGCCCAAAAAGAAGGCATTTTTGGAGGAGCTACTTCCGGGGCAAATGTATGGGCCGCAATGCAACGGGCAAAAATTCTTGGACCAGGAAAAAAAATAGTGACCGTTATATGCGACTCTGGACTCAAATACCTACAGGGCGACCTTTATAAAAACAGCAACAATCTTTAAAATGAGTACAGCATTTAAAAACAACATTATTCTTGGCCCAATCAATTCCTGGATGTTCAAGATGCTCTCGGGCTATATGGACCATTTGTTCGGAAATTCAAAAAGGGCACTTTTTAAAAACCACCCTCAAACGGTCGTTGAAATAGGTCCCGGGGCAGGCGCCAATATGCGTTATTTTAAAAAAGGAACACATTTAATAGCGATAGAACCCAATGTGCACATGCACAAAAACCTAAAAAAAAGCGCTGATAAATATGGTATCGAATTGGAAATTAAAACCTTGGTAGGGGAATCCATAGATCTTCCATCGGATTCTTATGATTTTGTGGTATGTACCTTGGTGCTTTGCTCCGTTACTGACCCCAGTCAATGTATCGACCAAATTAAGCGTATACTAAAACCATCGGGGAAATTTGTTTTTATTGAACATGTGAAAGCTAATGAAAACAGTCTATTGGCACATATCCAAAACCTGATTCATAAACCTTGGCACTGGTTTTTTGAGGGCTGTAATACAAATCGAGATACTAAGGTTTTGTTAGAACGTGCAGGATTCAATTCCCTTCATATTGAATCCTACCATCTTTATTCGCCATTTATACCGATTACCCCCCAAATTAAAGGGGAGGCAATCAAATAAACATGGGCGGATTTTACTTGAGAATGCCCCAAGCATCAATAAAAATGGACAAGGGAACGATTACTATATTAGAAAAATTCCAATCGTTGGAGCAATAGTTGATCTAGAGATAAACCGTATATTGTTACGGTCATTAACAATGTCCATGAAAAGTATATTGGGTACTTCACGCATGGTAACCAAGTTGATGTTCGGTTATATGTAAAGCTATAAGTAACTTCAGAAATGAATTTCGATAATTATTCTTTAAGGATCCTTAAAGCATCAGATCTTGATGCTTTTTTTCATTTAATGAAAAACAACCAAAGTAGGCTAGAGAATTTTTTTGCCGGTATTGTGGCCAAGACCCAAACCATTGAAGCCACCAAAAGGTTTCTTGACGATGTGGAACAAAAAATCAAGAACAAAGCCTACTTCCCCTATATAATCATTGATGTAGATTCCGATACCATTGCAGGCTTCATTGATCTAAAAAATATAGATTGGAACATCCCAAAAACAGAAATGGGACTATTTATAGATGTACAACATGAGGGCAAAGGAATTGCTGCCAAATCTTTTTATCTTGTTTGCCAATACTGTTTTGAACAGCATGGTTTTCATAAGCTCTTTTTAAGGACACATCCAACAAATACTTCGGCAATCGCCATTGCCGAAAAAACCGGGTTTAAAAAAGAAGGATTATTAAGGGATGATTACAGAACAACCTCAGGGAATTTAGTCGATTTACTGTATTACGGACTATTGCAAACAGATTTTATATAGTGTACTTAGAGGATTGGTTCTATATTGTTCGGCGAAGTAGCTAAAGTGTGAACCCCAAACTTTGTCCTAAAATTAAGAATACCTTATAAATGAAGGCATCCAGTTTTTCACTTTTGAAAATATGGATTGTTGTGAACAAATTTTGCCGTAATAAAAAATCCAACACTATTTCTAGTATTGGATTTCTATTTCTGCTCCCCCTCTTGGACTCGAACCAAGGACCCTCTGATTAACAGCAGCTTTTTTTAGCTGGCATTAATTTTCATTTGGTTTCTTATGTATTGATTATCAATATTTTATGAAATTTTTCTTTTCATTTAGACGCATCAATACTACCTTTAAATGACCATTTGTTGTACCTATGTTGTACCCAAAATACCGCTGAAAATGATCAATGTACGAACAGTTTTAAGAAAAAAACAGCTTTCTGATGGAAGTTATCCGGTATGTCTTCGTGTGACCAAAGATAGGCGATCTAAATACTTCAAGACCATTTACAACGCATTTCCGAAAGAGTGGGATGAACGCACCGGTTCCTTCAATAAAAACCGCAGTAACTTTATTCAGGACAACCGGTTATTATTAAAGTTTAGGGACAGGGCCTTAAAAGTGATTGCAGACCTTGAGATGGAGAAAGATGATTTCTCTTTGAGGGAATTTGAACATAATTTCAGAATTGCCTTTAATCCCGTTAGAAGGAACGTTTTTGATTTTTGGGATGAACTGATTAAAGAATTAAAGCTTGCCGGTAGAATGGGCAATGCCCGCTTCCATAAAGACACCAGTAAATCCGTCCAGAGATTTTTGAAGTGGGACAAAGACCTTTCCTTTACTGATATCACCCCTGCATTTCTAGAAAAGTATGAGGCCTACTTACGTTCCCGCGGTGGAACTGATGGAGGTATTGGTGTTCGGATGCGTTCCATAAGAGCGCTATACAACCAAGCCATCAGAAGAAACATTGTAAAGGAATCGTTATACCCATTTCGTGCATACAAAGTATCGAGATTAAAAGGAAGGGGGGCCAAAAGGGCACTTAACTTTATAGAAGTGAAACAAATAATCAATGTTGACCTAATTGACCATCCTGAGCTTCGCGATAGTAGAAATTACTTTGTTTTTAGCTTCTATACCCGAGGGATGAACTTTGCCGATATGATGAAATTGAAATGGAAAGACATCAAAGGTGGGAACATTTATTATACCCGTTCTAAGACCAAGGGAAATTTCACTATTAAGATTCTACCACCAGTTCAGGAAATCTTGGATTATTATCGCAAGGATTCATTGGGCACGAAATATGTCTTTCCCATTTTACTCCATGACGAACTTAACCCTAACCAGATAGAGAACCGTAAGACCAAAGTGCTTAAAAATTATAACAAGGATTTAAAGGCTATTGCTGAATTGGCCGAAATTGAAAAATCTGTGACCAGTTATGTGGCACGTCACAGTTTTGCCAATTGCCTTAAGCAAAAAGGTGTCGCAACAGATATTATCAGTGAATCATTGGGGCATCAGAACATGGCCATCACACAGGCCTATCTTAAAGAATTGGATACTTCGGTGGTGAATAAAGCTATTGAGGTATTATTATCATAAATTCAAACTACAAGAGTAATACGTACCTGACCATCAATATTTTATTCCTCGTTTATAGAGATTCGGGTTATAACATATGATTTGAACAAAAAATGTGTTTGTCAAACCCATCATATAAATTCGCGAAAATTATCTCTGTGCACAACATTGATTTCTGCATCATAAGTCTCCATGAACATTTTGGGAAACTTGGCCTTGGCCTTAGGGTTCCACTTAAATTCATATCCTCTGATTTTACCGGACTCTTCCTCTACATAGTCAATTTCCTGCTGTTGTTTTGTCCTCCAAAAATATGATGAGGCTAAGGAACTCTCATAGGTCAACTTTTTTATACGCTCACTGATCAAAAAATTTTCCCACAACCCTCCTGTATCGGTACGACTGTCCAGTGTATTGAAATTCCCGATAATGGCATTTCTGACCCCTGTGTCATAGAAATAAATTTTTTGATTTGTTTTGATCTCATTTCGAAGATTTCTACTAAAACTCGGCAACCTAAAGATTACATATCCCTTTTCAAGAATGTCAATATAGCTGTTCACGGTGTTTTTATCCACCCCGACCAATTGTGCGATTTCATTGTAACTGACCTCATTCCCTATTTGGAGTGCCAATGCCCGTAAGAGTTTCTCCAATACCTGGGGCTTTCTAATGCCGCTGAACGCGAGAATATCCTTATACAAATAGCTACTGGTCAACTCCTTCAATATTTCGATTTCCTCACCTTGGTTATTGATAACGTCCGGGTACATCCCATATAAAATTCGCAATTCCAGTTGCTGTTCTGCTTTCACATATCCGACATGGCCTTCAAATTCCCCCCAAGAAATAGGATAGAGCCGAAAATCCCATTTTCTTCCTGTTAAAGGCTCGTTCATTTGATTTTTGAGCTCAAAAGCTGATGAGCCACTGACCAACAATTGCACCTGTTTGAACTGATCAGTAATTATCTTAAGGGTAACGCCAATATTTTCAATCCTTTGGGCCTCATCGATAAATAGAGTCTTATGGTTCCCAATGATACTTTTTAATTGCTCCGTATTTGCATTTCCCAGCAGATTTCTGACCGTAGGGTCATCTCCATCCAGAAATAGATGTTCCTTATTTTCCAAAATTGAATTGATCAAGGTGGTCTTTCCAACCTGTCTTGGACCAATTACGATAATTGCCTTGCCCTTGTCCAACTTTTGGATAATTTTTTGTTCCAATATTCTTTTAATCATATATAATCAAGTGAACGTGTTCACCAAAAGTAATGTCTTTTAATGAATTAAACCTCGAAAATTGTTGTTTTACCTGAATTTTAGCATTCGGACTCCAAAATCCATCAAGATTAGATGGTCCAATAAGAAAACAGTAGGTTGAATTCCCAGAACCTTTGGAAAGTGTGTAATTTTAATCCACAATAAAACAACCAAATCAACGGACTGATTAAATATGCCGATGAACAATAAACAACGTACCGCCACCATCAAAGAAAAAAAATACCCTGATTTTACATGGGTCGATATACAGGACCCCTCCGACGAGGAAGCCAATGAACTGGCGACCATCCAAGGTTTGAACCCCATCTTGGTAAAGGATAGCCTACAGGCAGGGCACCTTCCAAAGCTGGAACACATCGAAGAGGGTTATTTTATGATCCTGAGAGCCTGTACTCAGGAAGTCGACAAACCAACCTCCATCAACGATTTTTCCAACAAGATCGCCTTTTTTGTGTTCAGGGACCGTTTGATCACCATACATAGGGCGGAGTATGCCTTTCTCGATAGTGCTCCCCCCCATATAAAGCATGTGGACGCACTCGTGCTCCATATCGTGGACATCATGGTGGACAGTTTTCAGGAACCGGTGGAAAACCTGTCCAACAAGATCGATGATATGGAGAACCATATCTTTACCAAAAAAGGGAGCAATCTCACTCTGGAGCAGCTTTACTTCCTGAAATCCAAGGCCCGTATCGGTAAAAAACTGATTGGGCTCATCCATACCGTCATCAACGAGTTAGCGGTGGGCAAGGGCCACAAGTCTAGATTACAGGACATCAAGGACAGCCTTGCCGCCCATCACCTGCTCTACGACGAGGCCGTGGAGGATACCAACGGGCTTCTGGCCTCCTACCTATCGGTCACCGCACAGAAAAGCAACGATGTCATGAAGGTTCTCACCATCTTTTCGGCTTTTTTCCTTCCCCTGACCTTCATTGCGGGGATATATGGGATGAACTTTGATGTTATGCCCGAGCTTCGCTGGCAAAATGGGTACTTCTATACCTTGGGGGTTATGGTTCTGATCTGCATCATCGTCTTTTTGTGGTTTAAGAGAAAGCGTTTCTTCTAGCCGAAATTGTGGCAGGTTTTATAACGTCAGTTCTTGGTTTGCAGTAAAACTAATTTTGAACGTCACGGAGAAATACGGTTTCAATCATTTTGGGAAGTACTGAATCTACTACCATAGAAACAAGTCCCAAAACGTAAATAAAATCTTTATATACTTCTAGGTAACTTTGTCCAAAAAGATTTGGACCTACTCAGAACAAGAAACTATAGCCGAAAAAACAGTACACCATTAGCCTTCTGCTCATTGTGGTCGCTTCCGTTCGCTTTTTCTTTGCTGTGGGCTTAATAGGCTACCGTCCCGTTGCACTTATCCTCCTGATGGCGGTCTCCCTCAATTCCATTCTCTTCGATATTTTCCCGGTCATGGTATCGGCACTGTTGAGTGCCCTGATATGGAACTTTTTCTTTATCCCCCCCAACAATGACCTTCCACATTGAGACCCCTGAGGATGGCCTTATGTTCCTGATGTACCAAGACAAAAACAAAAAGTAACATCCCTGTTCTTCCCACTGCATTGATGATCCTTGAAAAATACGAACACAGTCCCTTACTTGTTGATAAAAAGGTGCTGCCCGTATTGACCAACCAAAAAATGAATGCCTATTTAAAGGAAATAGCGGGTCTTAGCGGAATCAACAAACACCTGACCACTCATTTGGCCAGACAAACTTTTGCAACCACGGTAACACTTTCCAATGGCGTATCTATTGAATCTGTAAGTAAAATATTATGGCATAAATCGCTCCGAACTACACAACATTATACGAAAATATTGAACCGAAAAGTCAATGAGGATATGCAACTATTAAAAAGAAGTTGAGCTTCCAGGAAAAAGTTAAATCAAAAAATGCTTGAACCCTTCATCCTCTGCCTAAGTACTATATATTATTGGGTGCTTCCTGTTTGGGTTTTGTAAGTTTTGGAAATTATCGTAGTTAGCCAAAATTTCCGGAAAGGTTGCCATCCTTATGTTTGTCTTAAGTATTGCTTGTTTCAACAAATGCTTTGGGAGAGAAGTCCATTTATTCATTATTAGCGTATATTGACTAGTAAAAGCTTCCTTTCAAATTAGAAACCCGTTACCACACTTGAAAAACGAACAAAATTCATAATAAAATCAATCCATCAAAGAACGACTGTACTTTATAGATGCACTTCGTGCTTGGGCCATTTTGATGATGTTACAAGGACACTTTATTACTGCCCTTTTAGCTGATTCAGCTAGGACAAATGAAAGTATGCTATATTTTATTTGGAGCTATATGAGAGGTGTGACAGCACCGGTATTCTTTACAGTATCCGGTTTTATTTTTTCTTATTTACTCTTCAAGAATTTCAAGTTGGGATGGTCAAATCCCCGTGTTAAAAAAGGAGTTAAAAGAGGCACACTGCTCATCGTCATCGGTTATGTATTGCAGATCAGGTTTGCCCGATTGTGGGAAGGCTCCATCAATCCAAGCTTTGACATTGTCCATGTACTCCAATCTTTGGGACTCTCCATGCTATTGATCATCCTACTCTATTTACTTGTTTTCAGGCTAAAATTATACATTTTTCAATTGCTTCTAGGTTCCATCACAGTGCTGCTATTTATGGCCAGTGCAACCTTTGAACAATGGGAATATGGTTTTCTTCCCGAAGTGGTCTCAAATTATTTCACAGAGCGAAATGGATCGGTGTTTACCATCGTACCATGGTTTGGATTTGCAACGGCAGGAGCTTGTCTGGCCGGATTTTTCCATACCAACCTCAATAAAGGGGTGTTTTACCGGAACGTACTTTTGATCTTACCCATCATTGCCCTTATACTGATCTTTCAATCCTATGAATTCATTAAAGACCTTGGCAATCTGACCAAAATAGAATTTTTTGATAACGCATTGCAAAAAAGCTATCTATTTGCACGTCTGGGCGTGGTATTATTGGTTTTTGTGCCATTTGTACTCTTAAGAAATTTTTGGAACCATAAAATCCTGCTCGACATAGGCCAGAACACACTAGTCATCTATGTACTTCATTGTATAGTTCTTTATGGCAGTATCACAGGTTTTGGATTGGACAGATATTATCATCACTCCCTTCCTTTTTCCCATGCCATTATTGGAGCAATTACTTTTATGGTTTTGATAGGCTCCATTGTGTTGATTGCCGGTAAGCAAATAAAACGAATCAAGCCCAAAACAATTACGGGATTCAATTGAATTGTCCCTGCCGCCGGAACTAAAGGGTGAAAATACCGGATGATGCTTCGATATGAATCAATCTTTCTCTTTCCTTGTCGAGGCTATGATTCCAAGTAGTAAGGCCAATCCTATGAAGCTTAGGGAGAACCATTCAGGAAAGGTATAATAATGGGCCAATATCAATTTTACCCCCACGAAGCTCAAAATGGCTACCAAACTATATTTTAAGTGGTAAAACTTGTTGATCATGTGTGCCAAGAAAAAATACATGGATCGTAGTCCCAGAATGGCAAATATATTGGAGCTGAACACCAAAAAGGGATCCGAAGTAATGGCCAAAATGGCCGGAACACTGTCCAAGGCGAAAAGCACATCCGTAAATTCAATAATGACCAAAGCTATGAACAATGGTGTGGCCGCCGTGATGTGACGTAATTTAATGAAAAACTTCTGCCCTTGCATGTGTGAGGTAATGGGCATGATCTTTCTTAGATTTCTATAGATAAATGATTTTTTTGGATTGAATACCTTTTGTTTTGAAGTCAACATCCTTATGGCCGTAAAAATCAAAAAAGCGCCGAAGATGTAGGTCGTGAAACTGAACTTTTTGATCAAAGCAACACCAAAAAAGATCATTAAGGCACGGAACACTATAGCGCCCAAAATGCCCCAAAACAAGACGCGGTGCTGATATTTTTGAGGTATGTTGAAAGAGCCAAAAATGACGGCAATGACAAAAATATTGTCAACACTCAAGGAGAGTTCGATAAGGTAGCCCGTAATATATTTTAAACTGGCGTCCATGGGCTTCAATCCATCCACATTGTCCACCATTCCCTTTGCGTACAACCAATAGATGGCACCGGAGAATAAAATGGACAAAGTAACCCAGATCCCTGTCCATAACGATGCTTCCCGAACACTGATGATATGGGCCTTTCTATTGAAAACACCTAAATCCAGTGCCAAGAAAAAAAAGATGCCCAAAAGAAAAAACCCCCAAACTGCCATATAGTCTTGTCGTTGTGTCTTGAAAATCTATAAAGATAATGGATAAAAACAACCCGGAAAGCTGTGACTAGAATTATCCCATTTGTGTTTTTTAACACCGTTCTGGCTAACTTTGGAAAAAAACATTTGGATTTACTCAGAACAAGGAACTACAGCAAAAGGAAACAGTATACGTTAAGCATTCTGATTATCGTGGTCACTTCGGCCATCTGTTTCTTTTTGGTAAATTTAATTGGTTATGTTGCTGTTGCCCTGATCCTATTAATGGCAGTCTCCCTCAATGCCATCCTCTTCGATATTCTTCCAGTTATGGTGTCGGCTCTTTTAAGCGCCCTAATCTGGAACTTTTTCTTTATTCCCCCTACCATGACCTTCCATATAGAGACTCCTGAGGACGGCCTCATGTTTTTGATGTACTTTGTCGTTGCATCGATCAATGCCGTGCTCACTTTCAAGATCAGGGAATTTGAAAAGAAGCAAAGGGACGAGGAAGAGGGACTCAAATCCATAGCACTGTACAACACCTTGTTGAATTCCCTTTCCCACGAATTGAGGACTCCGATTGCAACTATTATCGGGGCTGTTGATACTATTAAAGATAGCGGTTCCAAGCTTTCCGACAGCAATAGAAATGAGCTCTATTCCGAAATAGAGATTGCAGGACTCCGACTAAACCGACAAGTAGAGAACCTGTTAAGCATGAGCAGGTTGGAGGCTGGGGTTATCAAACCCAAAAAAGATTGGTGCGACCTCAATGAAATCATTTTTTCCACCATTAGAAGGAACCAAAAGGATGCATTGGAACATAAAATCATCTTCGAGCCCAAAGAACACTTACCGCTTTTCAAATTGGACGGGGTTCTTTTGGAACATATTTTGCATAACATAATCCATAATGCACTTCAACATACGCCCAAAAATTCGATGGTTACTATTGAGGCCAATGAAACAATGGATGGTTGTATTTTGTTGGTTACTGACAATGGAAAAGGGTTTCCCGAAAATGAATTGGGCTCGGTTTTTAAAAAGTTCTACAGATTGGACAATACTGTGGGTGGAACCGGACTCGGTCTTTCGATTGTCAAAGGCTTTACGGAAGCCATGGACGGTAAGGTTCAATTGGAAAACAGAAAGGAATCTGGTTCTCTTTTCACTATATCGATTCCAGCAGAAAAAACCCCTATAAATACCCATGAAAATGGATAAGGCACAAATATTGATCATTGATGATGAGCCCCAAATAAGAAAACTGCTCCAAATCAATCTGGACAGCAATGGCTACAATACCCTGCAAGCTGCAAATGCTAAAGAGGGCACTGCCCTGGCCGCAAGTCATTTGCCGGACGCCATCCTCTTGGATATAGGATTACCCGATAAAAGCGGACATGAGCTTCTGGTGGATCTCAGGGACTGGTATCATAAACCTATCATCATCCTATCGGTACAGGACAATGAACGGGACATCATCAAGGCTTTGGACAATGGCGCATCCGACTACCTTACCAAGCCCTTTAGGACAGGAGAACTCTTGGCCCGAATCCGATCGGTAATGAGAAGGGATCAAAACATTGAACTCAATTCGATTATCCAATGTGGGGACATTGAAGTCGACCTTGTGGCCAGAACCATCAAAAAACAAGGAAACTTGATCAAGTTGACGCAAACTGAATACAACCTATTGGCCCTATTCGCAAAGAATGAAGGTAAGGTATTGACACATCAGTACATCTTAAATGAGGTCTGGGGGTATGGGCATCAGAACGAGACCCAGTATTTACGGGTATTTGTAGGGACGTTAAGAAAAAAAATTGAAGATAGTCCGAACCATCCTGAACACATTATTACGGAAAGTGGTGTTGGCTATCGGTTTCAATGAACTTTATAAAATCTTTATCCCCTGTGCCCAATTCTTGATTTTTTGAATATTCTTTTCCCATGATCTTTGTGGCAACAAAACAATAAAATCCCTGAAATGGAATTCATTTTTGATAGGGACAATGGGAAAACCTGCTGACCTAAATAAAGTTAGCAATAGGATTTCGGTCACCCTTGATATCCATTGGTCAATGTACCAGGAAATGGCCTTCCTAGGTTTTCTCCCTAATATGCTCCCTTCATTCTAAACTGTTGTGCAATGAACAATAAGGTAGTAATCGACGAGGATATCTGGGGGCTGATCATCAATCTTTGTTTCAGACTTAACGAACTCAAACATATATCGGTGGATGAGCCAAGTCCCCAGACACTGCTCTTTGCATACGTTTACAATAATGTTAAAGATGGTTTGGATGCTACTTTGGGTGCCCTGGGTTTAAAAGGCATGCTCAAGGAAGTGGAAAAGACCAAAGATTTTACACAGAATACAATGACCATATTCAGAATGGGAGCCAATGGCTTGGGTAACAAAACTGAATTCATGGCACTACTGGACAAAATCCTGGCCGATGTGACCAAACTGGAAGAACTTTTATCCCTTTATTTGAAACAGAAGTTATAAATGGCTCTTTGGTTTGAGTCATCAATGGCAGCACAATCTTTATAAAATCTTTATAACTCTATCCATACCTTTAGGGCCTCCAAACGAATTATGGTTTTCTATGTCGCTTTTCAAAACGGGAAGGTCAAGGCTTTTTAATTGGGGGGTTTCCCAAATTCTTTTTCGGGCAGCCTTCTATACCAGTATTATCGGGATCTTCTTATTCATTGTGGATTTTGGCTTTGACAAATCACAACAGGTTCAGATTTGGTTCAATACCTTTTATTTTGTGGTGATCGGTCTGGGCATTTTGGCCACGGTCCTGAGGTATGTGGGACGCCTCAAAGAAATCAAACGTTCTGTCATCATTTTTGATGCCGTGACCATTTTGGCGACGATGGCCATACTCTATGCCCATTTTTCTGAAGCGACGCACAAACACTTATCGTTCCTCTACAATGACAATTGGGTAAAGTTTGCCATCATCCTAACGTTTATTCGAGAATTCTCGGAGCAGAACATCAATTATAAAAGGACACAGCTCAATCCAGCACAACTGTTCATTGCAAGTTTTTTGGGTATCATACTGGTAGGTTCACTTTTGTTGATGCTCCCCAATGCCACCCACCAAGGCATTTCTTTTTTGGATGCATTGTTCACTTCTACAAGTGCTGTTTGCGTCACGGGCCTCATTGTTGTGGACACTGGAAGTTATTTTACTGTTTTTGGCCAATCGGTCATCCTTTGTCTTATCCAGGCCGGGGGAATAGGAATACTTACCGTTGCCAGTTATTTCAGCTACTTTTTTAAAGGCGGGGCCTCTTACGAGAACCAGTTGACCTTGAGCGATATGACAGGAAGTAAAAAATTGGGTGAGGTTTTTGCGACTTTGAGACGCATTCTGGTCATTACCTTCTCCATAGAATTGGTTGCAGCACTATTGATTTATTTGAGTTTGGACAAAAGCGTGTTCACCTCCTTTTTTGAGCGTTTCTTTTTTTCTGCGTTCCATGCGGTATCCGCTTTTTGTAACGCGGGGTTCTCTACCTTGCCCAATAGCCTATACGAAACAGGGTTTCGTTACAATTATCCCCTCCAAGGTATCATTATTGCTGCTTTTGTGCTGGGCGGGTTGGGTTTTCCCATTGTGGTCAACATTATAAAATATCTAAAATATTTTGTCCTTAGAAAACTATTTTATCTGACCGGGGAACAAAAAAAATACCGGCCATGGGTGTTGAATCTGAACAGTCGTATCACACTTATAACCACTACCGCCCTGACCATTTTGGGGACCATACTGTTCTACTTCAATGAATACAACAATACCTTGTCCGAGCATCGTGGTATCGGGAAAGTGGTAACAGCCCTTTTTGGAGCTGCCACCCCAAGGACCGCCGGTTTCAATTCGGTGGACATGGCAGCCTTGGAATTTTCTACCGTCATGATGATTTTTTTGTTGATGTGGGTGGGGGCTTCCCCTGCATCCACGGGCGGAGGCATCAAAACCAATACCTTTGCCATTGCCACCCTGAATTTTTTAAGCTTGGCCAAAGGAAAGGCCAAGATAGAGGTTTTTCGACGGGAAATCGCGGAAATATCGGTAAGACGTGCCTTTGCTGTGATAGCACTTTCGCTCTTGGTCATCGGCACGGGGATCATGTTGATCTCTGTTTTTGACAGTGAAAAGAAATTGCTGGATATTGCCTTTGAATGTTTTTCCGCCTATAGTACGGTAGGGTTGAGCCTTGGTATAACCGCAAATTTAAGTGCCGCCAGTAAGTTTGTCATCATTGCAGTGATGTTCATTGGACGGATCAGTATGCTGACCTTGTTGATAGCAGTGTTCAAGAAGGTCAAACAAAAAAATTATAGGTATCCCGTTGAGGAGCTTACCATAAACTAAAAACATAAATATGAAGTACATTGTTGTGGGATTGGGCAGTTTTGGAGCCTCGTTATCGGAAAAATTGACCGAACAGGGCAATGAGGTCATTGGTATTGACACGAACATGAACCGCGTGGACAATTACAAGGAACGCATTTCCCATACCATTTGTATGGATGCCACGGATGAGTTCACGGTATCCGGCCTGCCTCTAGAGGACACCGATATGGTAATCGTGGCCATTGGGGAGGACAAAGGGGCCAGTGTTATGGCCACCGCCCTGTTCAAGAACTTTCAGGTCAAACGTTTGATCAGCAGGTCCATCGACGAACTCCACGAAAAAGTGCTGCATGCCATCGGGGTGGATGAAATTGTGCATCCCGAAGAGGAGTCGGCAGAACGATGGGCCAAAAAATTATGCTTGAAAGGAGTGGTCGATTCTTTTGAACTGAACGACGATTACAGCATTGTAGAGGTAGGTGTCCCTATAAAACTGCATGGAAAGACCATTAAGGAAAGTAATATCAGGGAAGAGTACAACCTATTGGTCTTGACCACAATTGCCAATACCGAGGAAAGGACCGTGGTGGGCAAGACCCGAAATGTCACTAAGGTAAAAGGGGTCGCCAATCCCGATAGTATGCTGAACAAAGATGACATCATTGTGGTCTATGGTTCCAACAAGGACATCAAAAAATTTCTTAAAGATGATTAGGGCAAAGAATAATTTCGTGATAGCGCTGTTGACAATACCATTGTTAATGGCCTCATGTAAGGACAAGGGTTATGAGCAAATGCTCTTGGAACGACAACGGGTCGAGGATTCAATAGCACAATCCATAGAGGGGAAGACTGCAAGGATTCCAAAGGACCATTTTGAGACCATTGTTTTTGAGGGTTGTGAATATCTGATTTATAAGGAAGAGCCCGATTCCAATTCGGCATTTGGGTTTATGGCCCATAAGGGGAATTGTAGCAATCCTATTCATGAAAATACCGAAGAATAGTTCGGGATATTTTTTTAAAGTATTGGGTTCAATTTTAATCCAATACTTGATTGTCAATTAATTTCAGCCCCAGATCTTACCCCAACTTCAGCGCATGGTTCCTGGCCTATTTTTGCAGTGTTCGGGAAGATAAGCGTTCAGCAAAAATAGGATAGGGCGCTGTCCTACTTTTTGCCTTTTTCCTCCAGCCATTTTTGGTAGAGTTCCTTTGCCTGCGGGCTCTCTTCAAGGAATGTCCCGTAGTGTTCAATTGCATCATCCTGACCTTTTATATATGCTGCATCTTCTTTCTTGGATACCCTTGATACCTGATAGATTGAAAAACCAAGGACCAATAGGACACAGATCAACAATCCCCAGAACAGTTTTATGGCCCAACTGGGCAAGAGAATGGATTGCTCCACTTTGTGAAGGATTCTGTGCATCAACCTATGCTGTTCCTCAATGGTCTTTCTTTGATTGTTATTGTAATCCTTTAGAAGCGCATTGATCTCTGTGGTGTCCGGTCTCAATGGAAGGTTCTCTAAATTCTCATGTACCTTTTCCAATCGGCCAATGCTCTTTTCAAAGCCGTTGATCTCCTCGGTCAACAGTTCCGCTATTTCATCCAGTTTTGCCATAGTGTTCTGTTTAGATTCCTATTCCAGTGTCCCTGACCACTTTTATGGCCATTTTGATGGTTTTCTTTATGATGGTCTGGGTCAAACTCGTTGGGACATTCACTGTCCTACCCAATAGCTGCATGCTCTTGTCCTTGGCTATCCGTTGTGCCATGTTCCTTTCAAAGTTCATTTGACGTGCAATCCTGCCCATGGACATGGACCGGTGCACTTCGCTTCCCTTTAGGTTGGTCCCCTTATGCTCAAAACGGAAACCCTGCAATTGGTTCTGCCGGTTGATGCTCGGGATGACCTTTACATTGTTCTGCTCCATCGATTTGATGTACTGGTCAAAGTCCCGTGGTCGGTCCCTCGCCATGACCTTTTCATGGATCTTCTGTATTTCAGATCGGACATGTTGCATCTGGTACAGCTTTTCCTGCTGCACTTCCCTTACCGTGGTCAGGTCCATCTGTTTGGCCACCCGTTCCGCCACTTGCTGGCTCCGTTTTCCGATGAAGCTGTCATTGTAGGCCTTGCCCTGAAAGTTTATCCGGTTGGCATACAGGTGGACGTGCACATGCTCCTTGTCCCTATGGACGAAGGCAACGGCCTGGTGCTGCTTGAGGTTCATTTCTTTAAGGAACCTTTCGGTCATCTCCTTGAGCCGTTCCCTTTCCAGCTTCCTACCGTCCTCGATGGTGGGGCTCAGCACAAAGCTCAGCGTGTTCTTACGGCACAGCTCGTTCTGTTCTTGGATGACCTTGAACTCCTCGGTGATCTCCCGTGGGGTCTCCCCGGCCAGATATTGGCTGTGGACGATCTCGGATCCCTTCTCCTGGTTCATCCCGTAGCTCATGGAGGCCGAAGTGTGCGATATGGATTTTCCCATGCCTATCATTTCCTGAAGTTTAAAAGGTGTTGTCGTATCTCTTTGGCCAGTTGGGCCGTTTCCTCGGCCAATCTGGGATTCCGCTTGCGGAACATATTGGTTATCAGCTTAAAGTTCCGTTGGTATTTGACCAAAAGCTTATAGGATTCAATCTGTTCGTCCGTCATCCGCTCCACGATACGGTCATCAAATGCAGCGCGGCGACAGTACTCACTGATGGAAAGACCGCTCTTCCGGGCCTTGACCTTCAGCAGTTTCTTCTCGTAGACCGAGCACCGGAACTGGACGAACTCTTTCTTCATTTTCACATCATCTTTTGCGACCTTCGGGAGCAAAAGCAAGATTTGTCATGACAATGACACATCTTGAATTCGTTGCCGAACTTCATCCTTCGCGCTTTTTGCCTTCCATTCGTTGATATCCTTGAAACTCCCATAGAGAGATGACATATCCCTACTGTTGGGGCATTTTTCCTGTAACAGTTCTGTCATCCCTAGTCCCGTTTTGTCCCTATCAAGAAATAGCTCCACATTTTCATATTCCCCTATTTCATAAATCATCCGCTTTACAAAGGCCGTGGTATTCAATACCAGAAGGTCATGGCTGTTTACGATATCCGGCATCAGCTCCAATAGGGTGAGCATATCGAACATGCCTTCGGTAATGGTCAAATTTTTGGAATCGTTCTTGATCAATGAAACATCCTTTGGCGATGTGGACCCTTTCCAATAGCTGTTCCGCAGTTCCCAGCCTCCCGACCTGTTCTGGAGTCCGATGCCAAAGTATGTCCGTCCTCCTATTCGATAATGGATTTCCTTACAAAGTTTTCTTGCGGTCTTGGTCGATATCTTTCTCGAGCTCAGATAGTTTTGAAGGGCCCTGTGTTCGATTTCCTTTACCTCGATGATTTCAATTGGGTTGGCCTTATGTTCCTTCTTGGTTGGATTCGGCCGACTGTGAAAAGAAAAATGGCCCATGTTCCCGGACAGTCGTTCCAATGCCTCCTTTACGGAACAGTTCTCCATTTTCATGACCAGGTCAATGGTACTGCCCCCCTCGAAGGTCCCGAAGTCTATCCAATAGTTTTCCTTCAATGATACCTTGAAAGAGGCTTGGGTCTCGGTCCGGAGCGGGCTGAGGAACCAAGCTTCCTTTTCCGTTTTCCGGACTGGAAAGTGCCCCGACTTGGCCAGCGTGGAAACGATGTCAATGTTGCGGGCTTTTTCGCAGTCCATTCTTTTTTCTTTCATGGTTCTGTTTTTAATCGATTTTTGATGATTTGATGACAAACCTTTGGGAGGCCCTTTAAATACTGGTGGTTCCCCCGTCATCATTTTGTCATCGTTTCATCATTTTTGTTTTTTTCTTCAATGTCCCTGTCATCATTTTTTATTTTGATGACAGAATGATGACAAAATGATGACAGCCTAAACCCTTATAAACACTGGGCTTATATCAATCTGTCATCAAATCATCAAAATTTTGGACCAAAAAATTCTTTTTTATGGTAAAGTACCTCCCTTTTGCGTCCTCGGTGTTGATCTCACCGTTGTTCCAAATGGTAATCTTTTGGTACTTGTTGGAATTGGGCTGGTTGTCCAGTTCCCAATCCTTTTTCAGCAACCGCCTCAATTGGGTCAGGTCGGTCTTGACCCGTGTACGGTTGAGCATGTGCAGGGCATCGATGGGACAAAGGTCCACCGAGTCCATCTCGAACTTTTCCATGGCGCTCAGCAATAGGCTGGCCAGTTCCTTTTCCACCCGGTTCCGGTTATTGTTCACGAGTTTCTTCAACGCAGGTGTATACACCTGCTTTGGCGTGAACCACATTCGTGTTCTTTGCTTGGTACTGTATTCCTTTTTTGAAAGAAAATCCAAAAAAGCCGGTACTTCCTGGGCCAACTGGTCCAAAAAATCGGTGTCCTCCCTTTTAAGGGAAGGGATTTTCCGCACCCAGAACCGGGTCTCATGGGCATCGATCTTGATAAAACTGTCCTCGTTGTTGCTGCACAGTATAAATTTACCAAAGAATTCCACTTCCCGTTTGTCCTTTCCCTTGGCCTCCAGTTTGTTCCGGTTGGTCGTGCTCAGATATTTAATGCGCTCGGTGAGTTCCTCTTTGTTGAACAGTACCTCGTCCACGCATATCAGCAGCTTGTTGGCCCAATCCGCATTGAACTGGCTTGCAAAGCTATCGTTGGTCAGATAGGTAAGGTTGTTGCCAAAGATCTCCTTGAGCCATTTGAGAAAGGTACTCTTTCCAGTGTTTCTTTCGGTGGATACCAGGCAGAGGATGGGAAGTACCTGCACGGGTCTTTGGTACAGGAGTTTCAGATAGTCCAGCCCAAGTTCCAGCTGGTTTCCGAAGATATGCCCTAAAAAGGCCCGTGTCCTTTTGATGGTTCCCTCTTTGGGTTCATGTGCCAAAGGGGAATAGGTATTGTAGAAACCATGGTGCTCCTTTTTAAAATCGACATGACAGGGAATACAGGCGAACCCGTCATATTTGGGCACCTTGCCCAAATAGTCCTTGCCATGGTCCTGTTTGATGATGTGCTCGTTCCAAGGGACCAGCTGCTCGTTAAAATGTCCGGATATGGTCGGAATACTGACCAACTTGTAAAAAGTGGTCCCGACCCTGATGTAGGGTATGATTTCCATAATGTTTGTAGAAAATTAGCTATATGTTCTTCCGGTTCTGTTGCAGCTGTTTGTTGAATTCCTGTTCTAGATGTTCATCGGAAAGATTGGGGTTGCCCATCAGCCATTTGTCAATGGTGTCCTTGTCAAAGAAAATTTGTCGGATATGCCTGTTATTGCCCATGGGAATGAGCTTCAATTGGGTCAGCTTGTAAATCTTGCTCTTGGACAGCCCGGTGTAGGCCACCAGATCGTCCACGTTCATAGTCTTTTTGTTATAGGACAGAAGCCCTTTTATTTCATTGAGTATTGCTACCACATTCTGTTGTTCTTCCATTATTCTTTCTTTTGGAGTTGGAGAATAGGTAAACGGCCGAATACTTGTTTGTACAAGGCAAACATATGTGAGCCGATGCAAATGAAAAATAGGGAAACGTAGATTGCTCTTTGTTTTCCCTATCTTTTCCTTAATAGGGTGTTTGTTCCGCAGTTATTGGGAGAATCCCAGTGCCAAGGACATCCTTTTACGCAGGTCGTCATAGTCCCCATCCTTGGTCTTTTGAGACCATTTGGAATAACTGGAAATAAAGGTGTTGTTATTGATCTCAGTATGTTCAAAGGTGAATTTGCTTTGTAAAAGAGTAAGAAGTGCTTCCCTCGATTCGGTTCCAAGTTCCTGAATGCCATCTGTCACTATCAGGTCCAAAAAAGTGAACAGGAACCGCAAATTTCCAGACTGTTTGTTCTTCGGGACTTCCCTGATGACTATCTTTTCTTTAGGAGGTAATAGATTCGTCAAACTTTCAAGATTGGCCGTATCCATATCATCAAAACCAAAAAACTCCTTGTCCAATTTTTTGATGGAGAGCTTTTTGAATGTAAATCCATGGACATTGGCCTTTTCCAACTCCCTAGCCTTGAACCAACCTATGACTACAATTAGAACCAGGATAAAGAGAAGAATCACTAAAAGATAGCTCGCCAATATCTGTTGCAAAGAATAATGGGCGCCTGAAAAGATGAAATACACTGTCAATGGAAACACTCCAAAAAGTAGGATGACAATAAAGGAAAGTCCATTTAGTGAAAGGCTGTTGAGCTTGGTATTGGCCTTTTTGAGCAAGGACCGTTGCCCATGGAACCAAATCGCTAGCATATTTCCCAATTTTTCCATATCCCAAGATAGGGATAAAATGACTTTTTAGGAATGTTGTACCTATGTTGTACCCGTGAAAATAAAAAAGCCTTTCGATTTCTCGAAAGGCCTGTGTTTACTGGGCTCCCCCTCTTGGACTCGAACCAAGGACCCTCTGATTAACAGTCAGATGCTCTAACCAACTGAGCTAAGGAGGAATATTTTACCTTAAGCGGGTGCAAATATAATGGATTCTTTTTTACACTACAAACAAAAAAATTGCTTTTCTATTTAAAAATCCATTTATACAAATCGTTCCCATTGGCAAACAGCAATAGAGCTATTAGTATAAAGAAACCTATCATTTGGGCATACTCCAAAAATTTGTCACTGGGTTTGCGTCCGGTTACCATTTCATACAACAAAAAGGCCACATGCCCACCGTCCAACGCTGGAATGGGCAAAATGTTCATAAAGGCCAAAATAATGGATATAAACGCCGTTGTAGCCCAAAATGCAGGCCAATTCCATGTGTCTGGGAACATACCGCCAATAGCTGCAAATCCACCTACTTCTTTATAGGCTCCGGTATCGGGGTTGAATATTTTCTTCATCCCTTTTATGTAATCCGTTAGCGTCTTAACCCCTTTGTTCCAACCAGCGGGGATAGATTCTAAAAACGAGTATTTCAAAGTCTTTTGCTCAAGGTAACCTGCTTCTTTATATTCTTCGGGTGTCATCCCCAAAGCAACTCCCAAGGCGGCCTTTTCGGACACATTTAAGGTTAAATCGACGAATTCCCCATTACGTTTTACCTTTACATCCACCGTACCACCTTTATTGGCTTCTAGAATTGGAATCACCTGGTCTTTATATTCCACTGGCCTACCTGCCATTTCAACCACGGCGTCACCTTCCTGAAGTCCGCTATCGACATTTGGTGATTTTTTTGGAACACCACTAATCACGAAAGGAACCCTGTAATAAATAAAGCGAGCCTTCTCCTTGTCCTCCGACAAAGTCTCGATAAAATCGACCGGAATTTCCTTTTCAATAACCTGTCCGTCTCTTTCAATCGTATACCTTTCCCCATATACCATTTCCGGAAGTACTTGTTGCAAAGCTTCTATCTTCTTACCATCTACGGATAAAATTTTATCACCTGTTTGGATTCCCAATTCATCGCCTAAACTTTTCTCCGTAACCCAGATACCATCCTTAAGGCTATCATTCGCTATGTACTGTTCACCATAGGTAAAAACCAACCCTATAAAAATAACAACGGCCAAAATAAAGTTGACGGTAACCCCGCCAAGCATGATGATCAATCGTTGCCAAGCTGGTTTGCTTCGAAACTCCCAAGGTTTTGGTTCTTCTTTCATCTGCTCCTTGTCCATGCTCTCATCGATCATCCCGGATATCTTTACATATCCGCCCAAGGGCAACCAACCGATACCATAAACAGTCTCACCTATCTTCTTTTTGAAAAGGGAAAATTTCACATCAAAAAACAGATAAAACTTCTCAACCCTGGTCTTAAAAAGCTTTGCAGGGATAAAGTGTCCCAGCTCATGCAGCACAATTAGCAAGGATAGGCTTAAAAAGAATTGTATGGTCTTTATAACTATAGGGGTCATTCGTCTTATTTTCTTAAAACGAACAAAAGTAACCTTTTAGGTATTGATAAAAAAACCTCTGTTTTAATCCTACTTAGTATTTAAGAAACATTTAGCAACAAAACATGGCTTTCTCCTTGATGAATAGCCATTTGGGCCGTAATTTTGTGACCATGGGATCATTTTTCGCAAAGTACAGGTTGTTCGGAATCGTAATGTTGGCACTTTCTGCGGTAATAGTCTACCTTTTTTACAATGCTTTGCAACCTAAAAAAATGCTTCCGGTCTATCAGCCTTCTATGGTGGACAAATCATTAGTGGACAGTACTTTACACTACACCAAAAAGTACCATAAAGTAGCCGATTTTTCTTTGGTCAACCAAAATGGGGACACGATTACACAAGAAAACTATAAAGGTAAAATATATGTGGCCGATTTCTTTTTTACCACATGCCTTACCATTTGTCCCATTATGACAAAGAACATGGCTGAAATTCAGGAAGCTGTAAAGGATGATTCAAATATTATGCTGCTCTCGCACTCCGTAACTCCACAAATAGATACTGTTGCACAACTAAAAAGATATGCATTGGAAAAAGGTGTTATTGATAGTAAATGGAATTTGGTCACCGGTGACAAAAAACAGATTTATGAGTTGGCCAGAAAGTCGTACCTAGCAGTTAAAAATGATGGGGACGGTGGTCCGTTTGATATGATTCATACCGAAAATTTTATTCTGGTGGACAGGGAAAAAAGAATTCGCGGGTTTTATGACGGCACCAATCGGGAAGATATTAAAAGGCTTCTTGAGGACATCAAAATACTTGAGGCCAGTTACCTAGAATAGTCTGGGATACCTTTATCATTAAATACAAGGTAAAGTTTCCCTTTTTTATTTATTTTTGCTCTTAATTAAATTTATTCTAAATAAATACAGTGGCAACCGTAGCAGATTTACGATATGGACAAAAGGGTATAATTAAGGATTTTACCGAACATACCCTACCTATTAAATTAATGGAATTGGGTTGCCTTCCGGGTAACAGCGTGGAACTCTTACAAATTGCCCCATTGAACGACCCCATCTACATCAACCTTAGCGGCAGTCATTTGGCAATAAGAAGATCCTTGGCGCAACTCATTGAGCTGGATATTATTGAAGAAACTCAAATCCCATGAGCAAAAACATTAATGTAGCCCTTATTGGCAACCCCAATACAGGGAAAACCTCAGTTTTTAATCAGCTTACCGGGCTCAAACAAAAAGTAGGGAACTATCCTGGAATTACCGTAGAGAAAAAAGAAGGGATCTGTAAACTTCCCAGAGGAGTCAAGGCACATATACTCGACCTTCCTGGCACCTATAGCTTAAACACTACTTCGTTAGATGAAAGCTTGGTTGTTGAACTTTTGCTCAATAAAAACGATAAGGACTATCCAGATGTCGCTGTGGTCATCAGCGATGTAGAAAACCTAAAAAGAAACCTACTTCTTTTCACCCAAATAAAGGACCTTAAGATTCCCACCATATTGGTCATAAACATGGCAGATCGGATGTCCCGAAAAGGGATTTCGCTGGATATTGAGGCCATGGAAAAAAAGTTGGACACCAAAATCGCATTGGTAAGTACAAGAAAGCGCACGGGAATCGAACGTGTCAAAGAACTTATTGCCGACTACAAGAGTATTTCTTCCAAATCTGTTTTAGACCCGACCAGAATTTCTCCTGAATATTTTGACCGTCTTAAAAAAACATTCCCACAGGAAGACCTTTACAAATTATGGCTGGTCATCACACAGGATGTGAACTTTATGCCGATTGAAAAAAAACGGATTCAGGATGCTACAGATTTCTCCACTAAATCGAAAGATGAACTAAAAAAATTACAGCATAAGGAAACCGTTCTTCGATACCAGTTGATCAACAACATATTGAAAGAAACATATAAGGTCGACTTTATGGCCGCAAAAGGTTTGCGCGCTTCAATGGACAAGATTCTTACGCACAAAGTATTTGGCTACCTCATATTCTTTGTAATTCTGCTAACCATTTTCCAGGCCATTTTCGATTGGAGTGGTTACCCCATGGATTTTATCGATGAGCAATTTGCCATGGCAAGTGAATGGGTAAAGAACACATTGCCCTCAGGCCTATTTACAGATTTATTGGCCGAAGGTATTATTGCAGGTATTGGTGGAATCGTCATCTTTATTCCGCAAATAGCCTTTTTATTCCTTTTCATCTCCCTTTTGGAAGAGTCGGGATATATGAGCCGCGTAGTTTTTTTAATGGATCGTTTAATGCGTCCATTTGGATTGAGCGGAAAAAGTGTAGTTCCATTAATTTCGGGTAATGCATGTGCCATTCCCGCCATTATGGCCACACGTACCATAGAAAACTGGAAGGAAAGGCTTATTACCATTTTGGTAACACCTTTCACTACTTGCTCCGCAAGATTACCTGTTTACTTGATCTTAATAGCCCTAGTGATTCCAGAGGGCAAGTTTATGGGTCTTAGCTACCAAGCATTGACCTTGATGCTACTGTACATGATCGGGTTTGGAATGGCTCTACTTTCTGCCATGGCGCTGAACAAAATTCTGAAAATAAAAAGCAGGTCGGTTTTTATGATAGAGATGCCGACCTATAGATTACCCTTACTGAAAAATGTAGTTTACACTGTAATCGAAAAGACAAAGAGCTTTGTGCTGGGTGCAGGTAAGATCATCTTGGCCATATCCATTGTGCTATGGTTCTTGGGTTCCAATGGGTATTCCGACGATTTTGAAAATGCAGAAAGCATTGTGACTGAACGTATACAAAACGAGGGATTGAGCACCTACAGTAAAAATTATATCCAGAACAACGTAGCATCGTATCGAGAATCTGTTGAGGCAGAAAATCTGGCACCAAGTGTACTAAATGATTCCGTTAAGGTCTTTACCGAAAAGCTTTCGGAAAGGGCCATCGCCCAGGAAATAGCCAGTTACAAATTGGAGCATTCCTATATCGGTCAAGCAGGAAAAGCCTTTGAACCCATCGTAAAACCTTTAGGTTACGATTGGAAGATAGGAATAGCGGTTTTGACCTCCTTTGCCGCTCGTGAAGTGTTCGTAGGAACTTTGGCTACAATTTACAGTGTGGGAAGCGATGAAGAAGAAACCATCAAAAACCGTATGGCCGCTGAATTGGACGAATCTGGCAAGCCATTGTTCAATTTGGCCTCTGGTATTTCTTTGATGCTGTTTTATGCATTTGCCATGCAATGTATGAGTACCCTCGCCATTGTAAAAAGAGAGACCAACTCTTGGAAATGGCCTATGCTTCAATTGGGCTTTATGAGTGTTTTTGCTTATATTATTGCACTGATAGCCTATCAAATTCTAATTTAATCCAAAGATGATTCAACAAATATTGGCTTACGGAACTCTAATTATGGCAGCAGGCTATTTGGTCTGGAAATTTTTGCTTCCCAAGTCATTCTTAAAAAAAGGGAACAGCAATTCTAATTCATGTGGGCAAGATAACTGTGGGTGCAGTTAATTTCCAAGCTGCTTTTACACTTCTTTTTAATCAAAAATCGGTAAATTGTAAGACAATTTTTTCCTGATGAAAAACCTTGCATTTATTTTCTCACTAACATTTGTTTTGATATTGGGAAGTTGCTCTTCAAACAAGACTACCGCTTACAATAAGAATCTTTCCAAAGAAATAACCGAAAAGAACAACAAAACCATTCCGTTACTGGACAGAGTACGGCGTTTACCCGGAATTACTCTTAGAGGCGGAATACCTTATTTTATGAAGTCGGCAAACCAAATTTCTGGAACGGCGACCGAGCCATTATATGTCTTAAACGGTTTTATTATGGGCAATTCGTTTAAATCTCTTAATCAATTAGTGGATAGTGCCACTATTAAAAGCATAGATGCGTTATCCGGTTCAGAAGCCGCTTCTTATGGTTCAAGGGCCGCTAGTGGAGTTATTAAAATAACAACCTATCAATAGCTTACAAGCCCTCTTTCTTTCCCTAAAAATATAAAAAGACACGTTTTTTTACATGTTCGTGTAACCTTTCTTAATTTCCTGACTATATAAGATAAACGCCAACTAAAAAACAGCATTTGGAAACACTTTCAGATGAAATGATCATGCAAAAAGTATCCGAGGGCAACTTAGATCTGCTCAAGTACCTTTTTGACCGACACCATAAACACGTGTACAATTTTCTGTACAAAATGTCGGGGGATCGTATGTTGGCCGAAGATCTTACACAAGATGTTTTTTATAAACTGATCAAGTATCGGAACTCATACAAAAATGGGTCTTTCTTGTCTTGGATGTTCACGATAGCAAGGAACAGTCTAAAAACGCATTACACAAGAAACCAAAGACCACATGATGATATTGAGGTTTTAGCCTATAAAGCAGTGGAAGAGGAAAATGATATTTCCGAAAACAATGCCCACTTGCAATATGCCTTGGGCCAGCTTGATCCTTACGATAGAGAACTTGTGATTTTGAACCGCTACAAGGAAATCAAATACGATGACCTAGCAGAAATAATGGGCAGCACTCCGGGAGCCGTAAAAACCAGAGTGTTCAGGATTTTAAAAAAGTTGAAGAATATTTATTTAGAAAGTATATAGCCATGGAAAAGCAACATGTTTTCGATCAAATACCAGATTATCTGGATGGCAAATTGAACAAGCCCGAACAGTTAAAGTTCGAGAAGCACATAACGCAATGTGCTGATTGTAAAAGGGAATTGCAGGAAATGGAAGCCTTTTTCAATGTTTTTGAAGAAGAAACTCCAACACCCACAAATAGACTTAAAACCAAATTTGAAGCGGCCCTGGAACAAGAAAAGAACGATCAAGGCAAGGTGGTTTACATGGAATCAAAACCTGCTACCAATTGGATTAGCAATGTGCTGAAAATTGCAGCCAGTATTGCGCTACTAGTGGCCTCTTTCCAAATGGGAAGTGTGTTTCAACAAAGAAAAGTGAACGAAGATATTGCCCAATTGCAAGATGAAACAAATCAGATGAAACAAACGGCTATGCTATCGCTCATGGAGAATCAATCCGCAAGCAAGCGAATTCAAGGAGTCAATTATATCGAGGAATTTGAAAAGCCCGATGCGGCTATCATCAAAGCATTGAGCAACCGGTTGCTCTACGACGATAACGATAATGTTCGTATGACCGCCTTCGAAGCATTGGTCCAGTTCACCTCCTCCGAAACTGTAAAAAGCACCTTTATTGAAACTTTGGAAAAAGAGAAAAACCCAAGTATTCAGGTGGCCATCATTCAGGCATTGGTTAAGATTCAGGAGAAAAAAGCGGCCGAACCCATGAAAAAATTATTGGAAAAAGAAGACACACAACCCTTTATAAAAGAACAAATCAAGGCAGTATTGCCAAGTATATCATAAACATCAAAAAGCGAAAATCATGAGAAAATTCACATTTATTTTAATGGCCCTTTTCGTGGGCACCATTGCCAAAGCGCAATCCGATTACACTAAATCCCTGAATGGCATTCAATGGGTAAAAATCGAATCCAAAACGGACATCACAGTAAAAACACATAGTTCCAATGAGCTGTTGATTAAATCCGGGCCCAAAATTAAAACGCCGGATAGGGCAAAAGGTCTAAAATTGGTGGGCGAAGGCGGCACGGACAATACCGACGTCGGTTTTTCCGTGGTGCAAGACGGTAACACGCTAATCGTTTACAACTTAAGAAAGAGCAAAGGCGCTGAAATCTATTTACCCGCTTCACAAAATATTGCCGTTAAAAGTACTTGGAATGGTGATATAGAAATCGATGGTTTTTCTGGCGAGATTGAGGCAAATGCCCAGTTGAACGGCAGTGTAAAAATATGGAACGTAAACGGACCTGTTACAGCCAATTCTTTAAATGGCCAACTGGAAGTAGTTTTTGGAAAAGTAACACAAGACTCTCCCATTTCTCTTTATTCCACCAATGGAGCGGTAGATGTAAGTCTTCCTTCCAGCACGCCGGCCAACTTGGCCCTGAGCACCCTTAACGGGAACGTTTACACCGATTTTGACGTAAAGGCCGAGGACAAGAACGGACTAAAATCAGTTTTGGGACGAGACATTAAGGCATCAATCAACGGTGGTGGTGTAAAAATTTCCATGAAATCCACCAACGGAAACATGTATCTAAGAAAAAACTAAACTGAAGTGTCACATCGAGCGCAGTCGAGATGTTTTCATCTTTCGACTGCGCTCAAGATGACAAAACATCAATTACATATTAAAATCAAAAAACGAACAGTCATGAAAAAATTTATCATCACCGCATTTGTGGGATTGGCAACCCTATCCTTAAGTGCACAAAAAATTATCGAAAAAAACTTCAACTACTCAGGGCAATCCATCGATTTGGATGTAAAATTTGCCAATAACATCGAGGTAAAAACCTGGGATAAATCCACAGTTTATTTTAAGGCGGATATCACTATTGAAGACGGGAAATATTTGGATAAATATAAACTCGATATTGATGAAAGTTCCAGCTCCCTAAATATTGCTTCCAATGTTGAGGATGTTTTTGATGCTTTTAAGGAGGAATGGGACAAAACCAGACCTAATAAAAAGGGGTACTATTTTTCGGATGACACCTACGAGTTCAATTATGTGCTTTATGTTCCCAAAGGAGCAACATTTAAAGTAAGTAGCATTAATGGCGACCTTACATCGGACATCATCGAAGGAGATTTTACCGCGGAACTGATCAATGGCGACATCGATATCAAAAAATACAATGGCGATATGGACCTACAGACCATCAATGGTGAAATAGATTTGGTATTGAAGAATTCGAGACTGGTTGCGGAAACCTTGAACGGTAATATTTATGCCGATGAGAATATGAACCTGACCGTATCCGACCGTTATGTGGGACAAAAAGTAGAAGGTCGATTTGATAGTGCCACCCACCGCCTAAAATTGAACACCATTAACGGAAACCTGTACTTGAGGCTCTAAATCAAATTGGAAACAAAGGAGTAGAGCAATAAGGCCCAGCCTGCAAGCAAAAACAAACCTCCAATTGGAGTAACAGGTCCTAAAAAACGTGGTTTATTACCTTTTGCAGCACCCAAACAAAGGGCATAAATACTAAAGGAGAACAGCAGGGTTCCAAAAATAAAACTATTGACAATCCAGGAATCCAATGGTTTATCAAAACCTAAGTTAAAGCCCAAGACCAAAAGCACAATGGCGTGATACATTTGATATTTGACCCCTGTCTCAAAACTTTGAAGCAGTTCAGGGGTCAATTTCTTTTTTAGGGCATGGGCACCAAAAGCACCAAATATTACCGATAAAAGTCCGAACAGCGCTCCCATGAGTTGGGCCATAAAAATAGTTCCCATATTTAACTTTTAAAGTTCAACGTTGATTTCGTAATCCGAATGCACCCTGAAAGAACACTCTTTGTATTTGGGTGGCCCGAAGGTTTTCATTTTTCCTTTGGAAAAGGCTACTTTTTCTTTGGGTATACCCAACCAGTTGGTGTCCAGTTTACCATTTCCGTTCTCATCATGGAAAACTGCCAATGCGTATTCTCCAGAAGGTAAATCTTCAATCAGTAATTGTACAATTCCTTCATGAGCGATTTCTGTCCGAGCTTTAAACACTCCATCAAAAGACAAAAAAGTAGCATCCGAATTATAGACGGCAACATTTATATGTCCCTTATTGGATGGTACATTGTGCACGTGAATTGAAATAGTATTTTGTGAAAACATGGACAAAGGCGCAAAAATCAGGGCAAGAAGAAATATTCTCATGGTAATTCAGGACTATTTTGGGATTTAATTGGATTGCTCGGTTTCACCCGACAAATTGCTTTGCAAAATAGCATATAATTTTTGGGTTTCTAAACTGTCCTTGAGGTTCAAATACATTTTTAAGGAGTCGTGGTGTACCACTTTTATTTTTTGTTGATATAGGTCATCCACAAAAACGTAGATCTTGGTTTGGGTAATGGAATCCATAAAAACCCCTTTTTCCTTTTCCATCCAAGAAAACCCACTGGAGCGTTCCATTTCGGGCAACTTATCCACCAGCAGCACACTATCCAATTCCGTTAACGGTATTTTTTGATAGTAGAGCCCCGAAAATATTTTAAAGTTCCCCTCTTCTATCTTGTACCAGTTCTTATAATGTTCCACAAAGGCAAGAACACAAAGTACCAAGGTCAGTACAATCAAAATGTTCCATAACCAATGTCTTTTTTTAGTTCCCATAGTATTTCTCGAAAAATCTTGTGCCCGAACAAATAATTCATCACAAAGAAAAGTAATTAATAGAACAACATTGGAATCTGTACAATATTGCATCCTAACTTGTTATCTTTAAACAAACCACTAGCCATGCCAACCTTGTTCAGAAAAATCAGAAAAGTGCTGCTTTCCCAAAACAGATTTACAAAATACCTTTTTTATGCCATTGGTGAAATAGTTTTGGTAGTTATTGGGATATTGCTGGCCTTACAGATAAACACATGGAACCAAGAGAAAAACAATAAAAAAGAAGAGCGGTTTTATCTAAAAAAATTACAAGTAAATCTAGTCCAGGATACGGTCCATTTGAGTGCTAGAACCCGACAATTAAATTATACCTTGGACAGCCTTAATAGTTTAGAGGCCCAATTACTAGATCAAAACTTAAAGGAATTCAAGAATGAGTATATGTTCGCCGGACTCATCACCCTCTTTAGGATTCAACCCCAAACGTCCACTTTTGATAATTTGATTTCTACGGGAAAACTGGAATTGATCTCAAATCAATCCATAATAGATTCCCTGTTCAATTATTACAACGACATAAACAATTACACCAACCAACAGTTGGCCGCAGATGAGACCTATACGCGACAAACCATCGGTCCCAGACTATTGGGAATTAAAGGAGGGATGTTCAATGGTTTAAAAAGTAGTTTAAGTAAAGAAGATGAAATATTTATATTGAATGCGATTGAATTAAGAAAATTGTTGATTAACGGCATATACCAAAGTTACCTAACATCACTAAATAGAAACAGAAATATTTATAAGATGATTGCATCGGAAATTGAGCCTAATATAGATTAAGTTTTCAGAATTGTGATTTAAGGTTGACCTTTGTAAAAAACCAACTATAATGGATTTCACCAACAAATATGTACTGGTCACAGGTGCTTCCCGAGGTATCGGAAAAGCAACCGCTATGGCTTTTGCCAAAAAAGGAGCCAAAGTGGGCATCAATTACCGAAGTAATGATGAAGTGGCACAACAAACTTTGGCAGAATTAGCTGGCGATGGGCACAAGCTTTTTAAAAAGGATATTTCTCAAAAAGAAGAGACCGAAGCCTTGATCAACGATTTTGTAAAAGAGTTTGGACGTCTTGATGTGTTGGTGAACAATGCCGGCATTTCCATTTTTCATGAAATAGAAAAGGTCGATTTTGACCATTGGACCAATGCTTGGGAAAAAACCTTTGAAACCAATCTTTTTGCGGTGGCGAATTTATGCTATTGGGGAGCCAAGGCCATGATGAAAACCGGAGGCGGACATATTGTAAGTGTATCTTCTCGAGGTGCATTTAGAGGGGAACCTACCAAACCAGCCTACGGCGCAAGCAAAGCCGCATTGAATTCCATGAGCCAATCCTTGGCCAAAAAATTGGCGCCGCACAACATTTACGTAGGAGTGGTCGCGCCTGGGTTCACCGAAACCGAAATGGCCAAAGAAACCCTTACCCCTGCCGAACGCGAAAATCTACTCCGAGAATCCCCGTTCAAGCGAATGGCACAACCCGAAGAAGTGGCACATGCGATATTGTTCCTGGCATCACCAGAAGCAGCCTATTCGTCGGGCACCATCATCGACGTAAACGGAGCTTCATATTTAAGATAGTACCATATGAAAGCAGCTACCGTAGCACAGCTCAAAAAAGAACTCCAGTTCAAGTCGCAAGAAGAGATAATGGAACTTTGCCTGCGATTGGCCCGATTCAAAAAAGAGAACAAGGAATTGCTTACCTATTTGTTGTTTGAATCCGACAGCGAAGAAGGCTACATCGAAACCGTAAAAGAAGAAGTCGATGACATGTTCGCCGACATCAACATCAACAGTTATTTCTACATCAAAAAAAGCGTTCGAAAAATACTTCGGACGATCAAAAAATACATACGCTATTCGGGCAACAAGACCACCGAAGTGGAACTATTGCTTTACTTCTGTGAAAAATTGAAATCGTTTCGACCCTCCATCAACAAAAACACCACACTGAAGAATTTGTATAACCGACAACTGGAATACATCAAAAAGAAAATCCCTTTGCTCCATGAAGACCTGCAACATGATTATGGGATGATTCTTGAGGAACTCTATTATTGATTGCCCAACAAAACGTAGCAAATTCTTTAGAACGTCTCAAAATATTCAAGGATTTGGATGATTTAGTTAAATTTTCTCATCGATATTGAGTAAATTGTGTCTTAATTCTAACTACTCATAACCAACCTTGACATCATGAGAATGCCAACGACTTCTATGAAAACATGGACACTACTTTCCATGCTTTTATCAACCTTATTTTTTTACGCTCAGAATACATCTCCCATTACCATTGACACTAGTTTTTATAGTGGTTTTGAATGGAGGAACATTGGCCCTGACCGAGGCGGACGTTCTTTGGGTGCATCCGGAAGCCCCTCTAGACCCAACGAATATTATTTTGGGGCCACTGGCGGTGGTCTGTGGAAAACCATTGATGGAGGAAATACGTGGAAATCCGTTACCGATGGCCAGATTACAAGTTCTTCCGTAGGAGCAGTGGCCGTAGCAGAAACCAACCCGGATGTAGTTTACATTGGAATGGGAGAGACCCAACTACGAGGAAGCATCACACAAGGTGATGGTGTTTATAAAACAACGGATGGCGGTAAAACCTGGACCCATTTAGGCCTGGAAGAAACCCAAGCCATTTCTAGAGTTCGTGTAGACCCAACCAATGAAGATATTGTTTATGTAGCCGCTTTGGGCCACCCATATGGCGAAAACGAAGAACGCGGTGTTTTTAAATCCGTTGACGGAGGAAAAACATGGAAAAAAGTACTTTATGTAAGCGATAAAGCCGGTGCTGCCGACCTGATTATAGATCGAAACAACCCTAATGTTCTTTATGCCAGTACTTGGCAAGTATACCGTAAAGCGTGGAAAATGTGGGGCGGTGGTCCAGATAGTAAACTTTGGAAATCCATCGATGGTGGAGAAACCTGGACGAACCTCACCGAAAACCCAGGGATGCCCGAAGGCCCTATTGGAAAAATAGGCGTTACCGTTTCCCCTGCAGACTCTAATCGTGTTTGGGCCATTGTAGAAGCCAACGAAGGTGGGGTTTTCCGTTCCGATGATGGTGGAAAAACATGGGAGATGACCAACAACGAACGTAAACTAAGACAACGCGCCTTTTACTACTCCAGAATTTATGCCGACCCCAAGGACAAAGATGTGGTATATGGTTTAAATGTGGGATTCTTTAAATCTACCGATGGTGGAAAAACATTTGATGAGAGAATAACAACGCCACATGGCGATAACCACGATCTGTGGATAGACCCCAATAACCCCGATAGAATGATCAATTCCAATGACGGAGGTGGTGTGGTAAGCATCAACGGAGGTAAAACTTGGACCGAACAGGACTATCCTACGTCACAGTTTTATCATGTAATGGCCACTAGCGATGTCCCTTATCACGTAGTAGGTGCTCAGCAAGACAATTCCACGTTGGCCATGCCAAGTGATGGATGGGATTTTAAGCAAGCTCGCGGACCCAACCACGGATGGTACTACGCCGTAGGTGGTGGAGAAAGCGGTTGGATTACGCAAAGCCCAACCAACCCAGATATATTTTATGCGGGAAGCCAAGGAGCACTTTTAACCCGTTATGATCGAAGCAACGGTCAAATCAGGGATATCCAGGTGTATCCACGATTTTTCTCCGGGGAACCTGCCAGTGCATTACCGGAACGTTGGCAATGGACCTTCCCCATTATGTTTGCGCCCAAAGACCCAAATGTAATGTACACTTGCTCGCAACACGTTTGGAAAACCACCAATGATGGACAGACATGGGAAAAGATAAGTCCTGACCTTACTTACGCAGATCCAGAAACTTTGGGTAAAACAGGAGGTATTTTAACTATGGACATGAACGGGCCCGAGATCTATGCTACGGTATTTGCTTTGGCTCCGTCCAATCACGATATCAATACCATTTGGGCTGGTTCCGACGATGGGAAGATCCATATTACCAGAGATGGTGGCGAAAACTGGGAGGATATTACTCCTGAAGACTTACCAAAATATTCAAGAGTAAGCATTATAGAGGAATCCATCCACAATCCTGGAACTTTATACGTGGCGGCCAACAGATACCAAGTAGACGACAGGGCACCCTATGTTTTCAAAACACACGACTATGGAAAAACCTGGACCAAAATCATTACGGGGATAAAGGATGGCCATTTTGCAAGAGCGATTCGCGAAGACCATAAAAGGGAAGGTCTTTTGTTCCTTGCTACAGAACATGGAGTTTATTTTTCCATTAATGATGGTGCCGAATGGCAATCCCTTCAATTGAACTTGCCCGATACCCCGATCAGGGATTTGGTGATCAAGGATAACGATGTTGTTCTGGGTTCCCATGGTAGAGGGTTTTGGATTTTGGACGACATTCAACCATTCAGGGAATATTCGGAAGACCTAAAAAGTCAGAAAAACGTGCTTTTTAAGCCTACCGATGCCATTAGAGGTGTTTACAACGCCAATTTCCAGTACTATTTGGAAAAAGAGGTGGATACGGTGACCTTTTCCATTTTTGACGCCAACAATAACCTCATCGAATCTTTTGGAGGTAACAAGCCAAAATATGAAGATGATGGAGATTCATCTTGGTGGAGCAGATTCAGCAGTACAAAACCCACCACAGCAAAAGGCATCAACACCTTTACTTGGAATTTAAGATACCCCGGTCCTACCACATTCGACGGTATTATAATCTGGGGAGCCTCGGCCACAACGGGACCAAAAGCACCACTTGGCACTTATACCGTGCAAATGAAAGTGGGCCCTGAAGTCATCAAGAGTTATCCGTTTAAAATTGAAATGGACCCTAACTTGAAAGGAATTACAGCTGAAGACCTTCAAAAACAGTTTGAATTGGCTTCAAAAATCACGGAAAAAGCCACCATTGCCAATGAAGCTGTCATCCAAATACGAAGCATCCGTAAACAAATTGATAGTTTGGGCAAAGGTGTTTCCAGTAGGAAGTTTACCAAACTCGCTGATAGCTTTATGGAAACCCTGACAGAAATAGAAGAAGACCTCTATCAGACCAAAAACCAATCGGGACAAGATCCTTTGAACTTCCCCATAAAATTGAACAATAGATTCAATGCCTTGCAAAGAAGCATTGAAAACGGGGATGCCAGACCTACGGATGCCGCCTATGTGGTGTATGATGAGCTTACGGCCGAATTGGACGGTCATATGGCCAAACTGGACAGTGCATTGGAAAAGGAGCTTCCTAAAGTAAATGCTATTTTAAAGGATAATGGAGTTTCAACCATCAGTTTGGATTAGTTCCTAACCTGATCATAGCAATAGAGAGCAAATCGTTACCTTTAAGGATATCTGTACATAAATTAACTGTTATGAACCGTTCCTTGATAAAAGTGATGATTTGCTCTTTCTTTTTGATTGCTCTTGCATGTAAGGAGGAATCAAAAGATAAAAGTAATCCGCCCGTTGAAAATGCCAAGTGGTGGAAAGAAGCCATTGTCTACCAAATCTATCCCCGAAGCTTTAAAGACTCGGATGGTGATGGGGTCGGTGACCTAAAGGGCATTATTCAAAAATTGGATTACATCAAAAGTTTGGGCGTTACAGCTGTTTGGCTGAATCCCATCTACACGTCCCCTAATGCCGACAACGGTTACGATGTGAGCGACTATCGCGACATCATGGAAGAGTTCGGTACCATGGCGGATTTTGATAGTTTACTGGCCGGAATGCACCAAAGGGACATAAAATTGGTGATGGACATTGTGGTGAACCACAGTAGTGATGAGCACGAGTGGTTTAAACAGTCCAGAAGTTCACGGGACAATCCTTATCGTGATTATTACCATTGGTGGCCCGCCGAAAAAGGCGAACCTCCATATCGTTACAGTTTGTTCGATGCCAAAGGGGATGCCTGGCAATATGATTCAATAACCGACGCTTACTATCTACATTACTTCGCCAAGCAACAGCCGGATCTCAACTGGTCCAACCCCAAAGTGCGGCAGGAAGTTTACGACATAATGAAGTTTTGGGCCGAAAAGGGTGTGGACGGATTCCGTTTGGATGCTTTTCAGTTTGCTGCAAAGGATACCACCTACCCCAAGTTTCCCGATGGATTCGAAAAGGATTTCATTCAATATTACGCCATGCAAGATGGGTTACATGACTATTTGAAAGAAATGAACGAAGAAGTGTTCAGCAAATATGATGTGATGAGCGTTGCCGAAGGAGCCGGAAGAAATTTTGAAGATGCCCATAAATTAGTAGACCAAGACCGCAACGAATTGAATATGGCCTATGCCTTTGAAGGTGTGGACGTTCCCAAATATGAAGGATACGACCTCAAGACCATGAAAGACGTATTCACCAAGTGGGACCAAGAATTTGCTCAGGATGGTTGGCTCTCCATATTCTTATCCAATCACGACCAAGCTCGAATGGTGAGCCGATGGGGGAGCGACAGCGAAGCGTTTAGAAGTGCCTCTACAAAACTTTTGAATACGTTTATTCTTAGTATGCGAGGTACACCCTATTGCTATTATGGAGATGAACTGGGCATGACCAATATCGATTTTGACTCCATATCACAGTATCAGGATATTGCCGCTATCAATGGGTATCAAAAAGCACTTTCCGAAGGAGAGAATATGGAACTTTTTATGAAGAAGCTTAATTTCTCCTCTAGGGACAATGGAAGAACTCCGATGCAGTGGGACAATTCCGAACACGCAGGCTTTACCAATGGAAAACCGTGGCTTCCTGTGAATGACAATTATGTCGACATCAATGTGGAAGAGGAAAACACCGATCCCAGTTCCGTACTGAACCATTTTAGGAGAATGACGGAGTTGCGAAAGGAAAATCCCGTACTTGTATATGGTGCATATGAACTTGTGGCACCAGAACATCCTACTATTTATGCCTACACCAGAAATTTGGATGATAAAAAGGTATTGGTATTGTTAAACTTTTCTAAAGAATCCTCCCAAATAAAACTTAAAGAAGAGTGGGTTGATCCTTCGATGTTGATCAATAATTATTCCGACCTTGATTTTATTGATGATTCTATAAAATTAAAGCCATATCAAGCAGTAATTTTATACATGGTACAACAAAGCCATTAAAATCAGATTAATTCTAAATTAGCCACAGTCAGCTATCTTACAGCGTATTATTCTTAATTTTACGTTGTCAGGATGAATAAAATTGTAACCATAGGGATTTCCTTGCTCATTTTGCTCCAAGGAGCCAATGTCCATTTTAAGGATTTGGTGGAATTAGGGGAACTAATGGAGCATTACCAATTTCACAATGAGGAATATGGTGATAACTTCATTGTTTTTTTCTCCAAACACTATGGAGAACTCAAAGCTTCTCACAGCGAAAAACACCAAGAAGAGCAAAAAGAGCATGAGAAACTACCCTTTCAGCACCAAACTCAATGCGCGCAGCCTTTGGTCTTTGTTTTGGGATCAGATAGTTTGATTAATTCCTATTCTGAAATTCCTTTAGCTTCCAAAGGAAATTTTTACTACCAAATATCCTACTCTCACATTTGGGGCGATAACCCTTTTCAGCCCCCAAAACACGCATAGTTCATAGTTTTCAGCTTTGCTGAACACTTTTTAGCAAGCCTTATTCCATATTAATAATGCTAATCATTTCTATGAATCATGTTTTCAAAAATTATCAACTTTAGCATAAGGAACAAGTTTATTGTCCTTCTATTTACAACGTTTATAGCCCTGGTTGGGTTATACTCACTATCACAAATACCCATCGGAGCCGTTCCCGATGTAACCAACAACCAAGTTCAGGTAATCACTACCTCGAGAAGTCTGTCCACCCAGGATATGGAAAAGTTTGTTACCTATCCAGTAGAACTGGAAATGGCAAACCTTCCAGGGGTAAAGGAAATCCGTTCGGTATCCAAGTTCGGGCTATCGGTGGTTACCATCGTTTTTGAGGACGATTTGGGCACCTATTTACCTAGGCAGCTCATCGCCGAAAAAATAAAATCAGCATCCAGTCGAATCCCCGAAGGATTTGGAAGTCCCGAAATGGGACCCATAACCACAGGATTGGGCGAAATCTACCAATACATTCTTGATGTTGACCCCAAATACAAAGACCAGTATTCCTCTACAGAGCTGCGTACCATCCAAGATTGGATCGTAAAACGTCAGCTTTCAGGTATCCCAGGTGTGGTCGAGGTAAATACCTGGGGAGGACACCTTAAACAGTATGAGGTGGCCATCCAAACCCAAAAACTGAATGCGTTCAATATAACTGCAAGAGAGGTGTTCACCGCACTGGAAAAAAACAACAGTGTAACCGGTGGTGGTTATATCGAAAAAGTGAACCAAGCCTATTTTATCCGTGGTGAAGGTTTGGTGAGCAATCTTAAAGACATTGAAAATATAGTCGTCACCAATAGAAATGGTATTCCCATCTATATTAGGGATGTGGCCAAGGTTGGTTTCGGAAGTGCACCTCGATTTGGTGCGATTACAGGAAACGGTGAGGGCGAAAAAGTGCTCGGCCAGATCATGATGCTCAAGGATGCCGATTCCAAGAGAGTAATCGAGGCCGTCAAGGAACGAGTGGCCGCCATCTCTAAATCGCTTCCAGAAGGCGTTTATATCAACCCTTTTCTCGACCGTAGCGAACTTATTGGAAGAACAACGTTCACCGTTACCGAGAACTTGGTCTTGGGCTGCTTAATTGTGGTCTTTGTAGTAGTACTGTTGCTAGGTAATTGGCGTTCTGGGCTTGTAGTGGCCTCGGTAATTCCCCTTTGTTTGCTTTTCGCACTTACCTTAATGAACATTTTTGGGGTAGATGCCAACTTGTTGAGCCTTGGTGCCATCGACTTCGGAATCATTATAGACGGAGCGGTGATCATTGTGGAATACATTGCATTCCAAATAACCCGAAAAAAAGCGGAATTGGCCAATTTGGGAAAAGCTGAAACACAATCCATCAAGGATAGTATCACCTTACAAGGTGCGACCAAAATGATGAACTCCGCCGTATTTGGACAACTCATTATCCTTATTGTTTTTATCCCCATCCTATCGCTTAGCGGTGTGGAAGGCAAAATGTTCAAACCCATGGCACTGACTTTCAGTTTTGCCTTGTTGGGTGCTGTTCTTTTATGTTTCACTTATGTACCCGTAGCATCGGCACTCTTCCTGAAACCATCGAAAGAATCAGAAAAAAGTATATCGACCCGATTAGTCAACTGGATCAATAAACAGTATGAGCCTGTTATCGAGTGGGCCATGAAAAGCAAAAAACTGGTACTCTCCATTGCTGCTGCACTGTTGATTGGAGCTGTCTTGTTGTTCTCGTCCATGGGAGGGGAATTTGTACCTACTTTGGATGAAGGGGATTTTGTGATTCAGCCCGTGCTTAAAACCGGAACATCCTTGGCCAAGACCGTGGAAACGACCACTAAAATCGAACAGATTTTAATAGATCAGTTCCCAGAGGTAAAACAAGTGGTGAGCCGTATCGGTGCTGCTGAAGTGCCCACGGATCCCATGTCCATGGAGGAAAGTGACGTGATTATTTCCTTAAAGCCCAAAGATGAATGGGTCTCAGCCGAATCTAAGGATGAATTGGCCGATAAGTTCAAAGAAGCCTTGGCCGTTATTCCTGGAATGGAAGTTGAGTTTACCCAACCCATAGAAATGCGTTTCAATGAATTGATTACAGGTGTTAGAGCGGACATTGCCATCAAAATTTTTGGGGAGAACCTGGAAACATTGAACCGAAAAGCAAACGAGATCAAAGACCTTATTCAAAATGTAGAAGGAGCATCCGATATTATCGTTGAAAAAGTGGAAGGTCTCCCACAGATGAACGTATCCTTTGACCGTGCCAAAATTGCCCGTCACGGACTCAACATTGCCGACCTCAATGAAATGATTTCAATGGGTTTTGCAGGCAAAGTCGTAGGAAGTGTGTTCGAAGGCGAAAGACAGTTTGATCTTGCCGTTCGATTGGATTCCAAGCATCGTCAGGATATTTCGAACTTAAGAAACCTTTATGTGGACATCCCCAACGGAGGGAAAATTCCGATGAGCGAATTGGCGGAAATCACCTACCAAAAAGGAGCCGCCAAAATTTCACGTGATGATACGAAAAGACGTATCGTTGTGGGTATCAATGTAAGGAACCGAGACCTTCAGTCCGTTGTGGACGATGTGCAGCTTTTAATTGATGATAACATCACTTTGCCTCCAGGATATATTATCACCTACGGCGGTCAGTTCGAAAATCTCCAGAATGCAAAAGCAAGATTGATGATAGCAGTGCCCATTGCTTTGTTACTCATCTTTATCATGCTATACTTTGCTTTTGGATCGGTGAAAGAAGCTTTGCTTATTTTCTCTGCCATTCCACTTTCCGCAGTGGGCGGTGTACTCCTACTCTGGTTGCGGGATATGCCCTTTAGTATCTCCGCTGGTGTTGGATTTATAGCTCTTTTTGGTATTGCAGTTTTAAACGGAATTGTATTGATAGAGCATTTTAAAGAACTCAAAGGAAAAGACTTTGATTCCATGGAAGACCTTATCAAACAAGGCACCAAGGACAGGCTGCGTGCGGTATTGCTGACAGCTTCTGCTGCTGCTTTAGGTTTCTTGCCCATGGCAGTGTCCACCAATGCCGGCGCCGAGGTACAACGACCACTTGCAACCGTAGTGATTGGTGGATTGGTTACTGCTACCATGCTTACCTTGGTTGTATTGCCCGTTTTATATGCCTATACCCATAACATTAAATTCCGTGGCATGAGAAAAAGAAGAAAAGAACGAAGAATGAGAAAACGGAACGCACTGACAATTATACTGCTATTGGTTTCTCTTTCCGGGTTTTCACAAACCAAATTGAACCTAGAGGATTTGATGGCCCTTTCATTGGAAAACAATAAGGGCATCCAAGTTGGTTCCTTAATGGTAGATCAGGCAGAGACCCTCAAGGGTACTGCCTTTGAATTTGACAAAATGGATATTTACTATCAATACGACGAGAACAACCTGGCATTGAACGGAGAACCCCTTAAGGTTTTTGGGGCGCAACAACAGTTCGAGTTCCCTACGGTATATGGTGCCAAGAACAGGCTTCAAAAATCGAATTATGAACTTCAGAAATCATCGTTTGAGATACAGAAGAAGCAATTGTACCAATCGCTGAGCAATGCGTACTATCAATACCAGACCTTGAACCAAAAGGCAAAGTTGTATAGCACGCTCGATAGTATTTACAGCAAATTCGCCCATGCCGCCAATAGGCGCTTTGAACTGGGTGAGACCAATTATCTGGAAAAGGTGACCGCAACGGCCAAGCAACGCCAGATTACCAATACCTACTCGAAGATAAAGCAGCAAATGTTGACCACTTACGGTCAGATTGTGAGTTTGGTGCAAAGCGAGGATACTTTGGAAATCGTTGATGAAAAACCAGAAAAGTTGACAGTACTGAATTCCCAAGGGATGTTACAAACGGAAACTTCATTTTTGGACAACCGCCAAGAGCTGAGCAACGCCCAAAAGAGTTTGGAGGAAAATAGATTGTTGCCCGACCTCAACTTGGAATATTTTCAAGGGACCAATAGTGGGCTTGGAACATCGTTATACGGCATTCAATTGGGTGTTCGCATCCCGATTTTCTTCTTTGGACACAGTAGTAAAGTAAAGTCGTCCAAAATCCAGACCAAGATAACGGAGATGGAGAACACCGAAATCACCGTGGCCATGAACCAGCGCTATAAAACATTGTTGGGACAATTGGAGCAACAGACCAAGGAACTCTCTTACTACGAGGACGAAGGCGGTCTACTTTCCGACCAAATTTTGAAAGCGGCCTCCGGCAACTTTCAAAACGGGGAAATCGACTTTTTTCAATACATACAAAGTTTGGAAAACGCCTACGACATCCAACTCAATTATTTGGATGTACTTAACCAATACAATCAAACCGTAATCGCCATTAATTACTTGACAATAACATTATAACAATGAAACATATAATTAAAATAGCCGCTGTATTCCTTCTGTTGATAGGCTGCGGCGATAAGAACAGTGAAGCATCCGCTACCCAAGAACAAGGAGAAGAATCGGGAATCGTGGTTACACAAGATCAATTTGATACCAACGATCTTATAATCGGTAAAATGGAAAAGAGAACCTTTCCCAAAATGGTGGAGACATCCGGAATGATTGACGTTCCACCAGAAAACCGAGCCAGCGTAACTGCGTTTATGGGCGGTTTTGTGAAACAGACCTCATTGCTTGTCGGGGATCAGGTAAAAAAAGGTCAATTATTAGTGATCTTGGAAAACCAAGAGTTTGTGCAAATGCAGCAAGATTACCTTGAGGTATTCAATCAGTTGGATTACCTAAAGGCTGAGTTTGAAAGAAACCAAACCCTTTTTGATGAGAAAATAGCCTCTCAAAAGAACTTTCTTCAAGCGAAGAGCAATTACGAAACGGCCAAGGCACGTTACCAAGGTTTGAAAGAGCAATTGCAAATGCTCAATATTTCACCCAGTAAGGTGGAACAGGGAAATATCACATCTCAGGCAGCGATTTATGCCCCGATTAATGGAAGCATCACAAAAATGAACGTGGCCAAGGGAAGTTATGTCTCCCCTGCTACCGAAATTTTGGAAATCATCGACAATGACCATGTCCATTTGGAACTCACCGTATTCGAAAAAGATATTCTAAAGGTAAAGAAGGGCCAAAAAATTCAGTTTAGGATTCCAGAAGCATCCGAAGAAGCCTTTAATGCAGAGGTGCATTTAGTGGGAACATCCATTGACGAAACCAAAAGAAGCATAAAGGTACACGGACACTTGGAGCATGAAGAGGGCAACTTTTTACCGGGAATGTTCGTGGATGCGATGATCATGACGGATACTACCAAAACATTGTCATTGCCAGAGGAAGCCGTTATTGAATCGGAAGGCAACTATTATGTGCTTAAATTGATCGAGCAAAAAGAAGGTGGCTACACCTTTGAGAGAGTAGCCATAAAACAAGGCGGCACCTTTGATGGGTATACCGAGATCATATCAACCGGCCTTAACGAAACAGATCAGTTTTTGACCAAGGGTGTCTTTGATTTGATCGGGGGATAAATCATTTTATCCCAGACCCACATCCAAGGTCATCATAATTATAAATCCACCGATAAAGCCCATAGTGGCGATATCGGTGTATTTATCTTGTTGTGTTTCTGGAATTACTTCTTCCACCACAACAAAGATCATAGCACCAGCAGCAAAGGCAAGTGCGTAGGGCAATATGGGCTCAAAGGTCAACACCGCCCATGCCCCCAATACACCAGCAATGGGTTCTACCAAGGCAGATGCCTGACCGTATAAAAAGCTTTTCCGTCTACTTAAACCCTGTCTTCTCAAGGGCATGGCCACCGCAAACCCCTCCGGAAAATTTTGAAGTCCGATTCCCAAAGCCAATGCCACAGCACCGCCAATAGTGGCTCCTTCAAATCCAGCTGCAACCCCTCCGAACAGAACACCTACGGCCAATCCTTCGGGAATGTTGTGCAACGTAATGGCTAAAGTGAGCAAAGTGGTTCTATGCCATGGTGTTTTAACCCCTTCGGCCTCGCTCATTTTAAAATTGATGTGCAAGTGGGGCAAAATCTTATCCAATCCAAAAATAAAAGCGGCCCCTAACAAGAAACCCACTGCTGCCGGAATTACTTTAACAAAACCATCGCCCGGGCTCATTTCAATTCCAGGTGCCAGCAGACTCCAGAAACTGGCTGCGACCATTACACCACCGGTAAATCCCAACATTCCATCCAAAAGAGCTCGGTTCATTCCCTTAAAAAAGAATACCAAAGCTGCTCCTGCAGCCGTTAAACCCCAAGTAAAAAGCGTTGCATACAAAGCCGCCAAAACGGGATCTATTTCTTGAAAATATTGAATTACTTGTTCCATCAGTTGTTCTTTTTTACATAAAGGTTAGCTGCAATTTGATGTGATATCCGCATTTCTTTCCCTTCCATTTGGATACGGAGGGAATTGTCAAAATCTTCTTTGTCCAATACTTTGATTGTATTTCCAAGAGCGATTTTATTCTTGTCCAAGAACTTTAGAAAGGGCACCGAAGAATCTTTAACCCCAACACATACCCCCTGAGAGTTGATTGGAATTTCACTGAGCAATTTTTCATCACGCTCCTGAAACTTTCCATCTTTTGTGGGAATGGGGTCTCCATGCGGGTCGTATTTGGGAAAATCAAGAAGCTCATCGATCTTATCGATCAACTTCTCACTTTTGATGTGTTCCAATTGTTCAGCCACCGCGTGTACCTCATCCCAAGTAAAGTCAAGCTTTTTTACCAAAAAAACTTCCCACAAACGGTGTTTTCTAATAATGGACAAAGCAGTTTTCACCCCAGCATCGGTCAACGATACACCTTGATACCGCACATAATCCACCAATCCTTTTTCCGATAATTTCTTGGCCATGTCAGTTACCGAAGATGGTTTTGTTTCCATCTGCTCCGCAATGGCATTGGTGGTAATGGACTTTGCATCTCCACCTCCCAAATGAAAAATCGTCTTTAAATAATTCTCCTCTGATCGGGTCATCAAAAACATTTTTTCAAAAATACATTTTTATTTGACAAAATCTATTTTTAGATTTGTCTAAATTTAATTTTATACTCATTGAAATCAATTTTTAAATATCTCGCCCTCTTATGGATAACCTTGGCAAGCCATTATTGTATTGCCCAATCGGCATCGTTGAACGGTAAGGTGACGGATAATGGTGAACCTTTGCCCTTAGCAAATGTGCTATTGAAAGGAACCGAAATGGGTACCGCTACGGATATTGATGGTGTATTTGAGTTGACTGGCATTCAGCCGGGGGATTATGTAATATTGGTGACTTCATTAGGGTATCAACCCTATCAGACAAAAATCAGTTTAAGGGATGGAGTCAACAAGAGCATCAATATACAACTGGAATCTTCAGCACAAAGTTTGGATGAAACCGTGGTTACGGGTACCCTAAAACCTGTAAGTCGCTTGGAAAGTCCGGTTCCTGTAGAGGTCTACTCCCCTACTTTTTTGAAAAAGAATCCCACGGCCAGTGTTTTTGATGCACTGCAGAATGTAAACGGCGTTCGTCCGCAAATCAATTGTAATGTGTGCAATACGGGCGACATCCATATCAATGGACTGGAAGGTCCCTACACGCTGGTTCTTATCGATGGGATGCCCATTGTAAGTGGTTTGGGTACGGTGTACGGCCTTACTGGGATTCCAAATTCCCTGATCGAGCAGATTGAAATCGTAAAAGGTCCGGCTTCATCGCTTTATGGAAGCGAAGCAGTAGGCGGATTGATCAACATCATCACTAAAAATGCTATCAGTGCTCCTGAATTTTTTGCGGATGGCTTTGCCACTGGTTGGGGCGAATACAATTTGGATGTGGGCAGTAAAATATCAATAGGTGATAAAACAAACCTGCTTTTGGGCCTTAACTATTTCAATTATGATGTTCCCGTGGACAATAATGGTGATAATTTTACCGATCTGACCCTTCAGGACCGTGTTTCCATATTTCAAAAATGGAATTTTGAACGAAAAGATAACCGTTTGTTCTCTTTGGCGGGGCGCTTTTTTTACGAGGACCGATGGGGCGGTGAAATGCAATGGACGCCAGAATACCGTGGTGGAGATGAAATCTACGGGGAAAGCATTTACACCCGACGATGGGAAGTACTTGGAAAGTATCAGTTGCCCTTCAAGGAAAAATTCCTCCTCTCTTTCTCCTATAACGATCACAACCAGAACTCAGTGTATGGCGACACAGAGTATTTGGCGGACCAACGCATTGGTTTTGCACAATTGACATGGGACAAAACTGCAGGGAATCACGATTTGTTGTTCGGAAGTGCGGTTCGTTATAATTATTACGATGACAACACACCTGCAACCACCGAGGCCGACAATATTTGGATTCCAAGCGTATTTGTGCAGGATGAATACAGTTTTGCTCCCAAACATTCTTTCTTGGCCGGATTACGATACGATTATGACCAACGGCACGGCAATATTCTAACCCCACGCGCTGCTTACAAATGGAAGATCTCCGACAATGATATTTTCCGGGTGAACGCAGGAACCGGATTTCGCGTGGTCAACTTGTTTACAGAGGATCACGCAGCGCTTACAGGATCCCGAGATGTTGTGATTGCAGAAGAGTTGAAACCAGAACGGTCTGTCAATTTCAATATCAATTATTTGAAGAAAATCTATAGCGACAATGGCACCTTTATCGGGTTGGATGCCTCTGCATTTTACACGCAATTTTCCAATGTGATACTGCCCGACTATGAAACCAATCCCAATCAGATTATTTATGATAATTTGGATGGAAAATCAGTTTCTCAAGGAGTAAGCGCCAATTTGGACATTGCATTTCCGAGCAGTTTTAAGATTATGGTCGGGGCCACTTGGCAAGATGTAAGCAGCACCGAAAATGGAGTAACCCAACAACAAATCCTTACCGAAAGCATTACCGCTACGTGGAACTTATCGTACACTTTTCATGCTTTGAAACTTACAGCAGATTATACAGGGAATTTGTATGGTCCGATGCGTTTGCCACTATTGGGCGATTTAGATCCTAGAAGTGAATATTCACCCACTTGGAGCATCCAGAATATCCAGTTTACCTACAAAGGACTGAACAATATTGAAGTGTACGGAGGCATTAAAAACCTTTTGGATTGGACACCGAATCGAGGCAACCCTTTTATCATTGCACGGGCAAACGATCCTTTTGATAGGGAAGTGACATTTGATAGCAATGGCAATGCCGTGGCTACAGCGAACAATCCATACGCCCTCACTTTTGACCCAAGTTATGTGTACGGACCCAACCAAGGGATTCGGGGATTCTTTGGATTGCGGTACACCGTTTTTTAGGGAAAAGAAGAATAGCTATCTTGATAAGGTATAAACCTGAACGATGACCCAACCAAAATTCTATTTTTTTGCCTCACTGATCATTTTTATCATTGTTGCTATTCTCCTAATAACAGGTTCCTTTGTTTTGACGGAACCATTATATAATGGCAGTACAATCCCAATGGGGACACCATTGACTTGGATTGGTATAATGTCCCTACCCTTAGCGATTTATTTTGGTATCGAACGATTTAGAAATCCTACCGATATTTATACGTTACTATCCCGAACACTAAAATTCTCATTGACCCTAGCCGTACTTTGGGTCCCCATCTGTTATTTGCTTGCGGGAAATTTATCCTTTTCATTTTCTGAAAAATCCGGGTTTCGAGGAGGACAAACGGCCATGAAATTGTTTTGGGGCTATAGTTACGGCGTAGTCATTTTACCACTATTATTATTAATTATTCATTTGGTTTTGACTTTGGTAAGAAGAATTAAAAGAAAATAAACTTATCGAAGTTCACCTTAAGATTTTGGTATATTGCCCATTTAGATTTCCACTATTTTATTTCCACAGTAAAACTTCAAGCTTCCCTTCCCTATCTTTGACACTATGCCAAAGTACGATTACATCATTATAGGAGCTGGCGCAGCTGGACTATTGTTGGCCGATGCTTTGGGCAAGGATAAATACTTTGCCTCCAAATCCATTTTGGTGTTGGACAAAGACGATAAAACCCAGAACGATCGTACCTGGTGTTTTTGGGAACACGGTAAAGGTCAATTTGATGACCTCATCTACAAAACTTGGGATACGATTTATGTGGGCGGACAGCGACTTCAACAATCAACTTCCATTGCGCCCTACACCTACAAAATGCTACGCGGCATTGACTTTTACAACCACTTTTTACCAAAGATAAAAGCCTACCCTAACATAACTTGGGTTCAGGAAGAAGTGGAACATATCGAAGAGCAGGAAAAAGAGGTTTTGGTGACCACATCCTCCCAAAAATTCAAAGGACAAACGGTATTTTCCAGCCTCTATGACCCTTCCACCCCTTTAAAACAGGGCAAATACCCGGTTTTGCAACAGCACTTTGTTGGATGGTTAATAAAAACCGAACAGTCGGTTTTTAAATCAACAGAGGCTACTTTTATGGACTTCTCCGTGCCCCAAAAAGGCAATACACGCTTTATGTATGTGCTTCCCTTTTCAGATAATGAAGCTTTGGTGGAATACACTTTGTTCTCGGAGCACCTCTTGGAAAAAAGTGAATATGAGGAGGCCATCAAAACATATATTTTGGAAAACTACGGTGATATAAAATACTCCATTGAAGAAACCGAATACGGCAGCATTCCTATGACCTGCTATCCGTTTCATCAACATAATACCGATCAGGTTTTTCATATCGGAATTGCAGGTGGATGGGCAAAACCAAGCACAGGTTATACATTCTACAACACAAGTCGGCAAGTGCCCATACTGGTAGAACATTTAAAAACTGGCAAACCGTTGACCAAACTTCACCAAAGGACCAGGTTCCTGTTTTACGATATGCTTTTGTTGGATATTCTGTACGAGAACAATCACTTGGGACACGAAATATTTGAGTCGATGTTCAAAAGAAGAAAGGCTTCGCTGATCTTAAAGTTTCTTGAAAATGAAACCAATTTATGGGAGGAACTCAAAATTGTTACAGCGCCCAAACCCATGCCTTTTATCAAAGCCCTTTTTAAACGAATTTTTTAAACGGTACGCTCCATCAAACTCTTACCAAATTGCTTTAACAAAGCTTTGTTTTTTTCTGGCAGTCCAGTTTCGGACAATGCGTCAAATGCCTTTTGGGTAAAGTTTTTAATTGCTTTTTTGGTTTCCTCCACTGCTCCACTTTCTTTAAAAATGGTCTTCACCGCCTCCACTTTCGCTGTGGAGTCTTCTGGCTTTATAGAGTACAAGTGCAACAAGCCATCTTGATCATCTTTGGATGCATTCTCCAAGGATTTTAAATATAAATAGGTCTTTTTGTTTTCCATGATATCGCCCCCGACCTGCTTACCAAAGGTTTTTGGGTCTCCAAAGGCATCCAAATAATCATCTTGCAACTGAAAAGCAATGCCCAGGTTACGACCGAATTCATATATCGCATCTGCATCTTTTGGAGAGGCTTTGGCCACAATGGCCCCCATCTTCATGGCAGCTGCCACCAGAACAGAGGTCTTGTACTCAATCATTTTTAGGTATTCGGGAATCGTTACATCATCACGGGTCTCAAAATCCACATCGTATTGTTGCCCTTCACATACCTCAAGGGCTGTTTTACTGAACAATTTAGTCAGTTCAACATAAGTTTCCGCCGGATAGCTTTCAAAAAACTGATAGGACAAAATCAACATGGCATCGCCTGACAGGATTCCAGTATTCACATCCCACTTTTCGTGTACCGTGGTTTTTCCCCTTCGCAAAGGGGCATCGTCCATAATATCGTCGTGGACCAACGAAAAGTTGTGAAACATTTCCACCGCTAAGGCTGCATCCATGGCGTCTTTGGCTTTACCACCAAAAACTTCAGCAGTCATTAAAGTGAGAATCGGGCGTAGGCGCTTACCTCCCAATCCCAAAATATATTGAACGGGTTCAAAGAGGTTTTTTGGCTCTCCCAATTGGATTCTCCCTTTAAGATGCGTAACAAACTGCTCCCTATACTGACTAATGATATCGATATCTGACATGGAGCCAAAAATACATTCAAATATTGAATTTGAGGTGAGCACATCGGCTTAAAACATGAATACAAAGTATCCAAATCCAAAAAACAACATCTCTTCAAAAAAAATAAACAAAAACTGCAATAGAATAATTTTTCTTCGTCTCTATAAGTGAAAAGCAACCTGATCCAACTGAATGGCAGCCAAAACCGATAACCGAAATAACCTGACCAACTTCTTTAATGAGGAGTATGGCTCGTTGCGCTCGTATGTGCAGTCGAGAATCCAGGACACATCGGAACGGGATGCAGAGGATATTGTGCAGGATGTAGCGCTACGGATGTTTTCCCGGGCGGATGATGCCCTACCGATAACCAACGTGGGCGGGTTTGTTTACAATGCCATCAGGAACAGGATCATAGACATTATGCGCGGCAAAAAAGAGAAGAAACTGCCGAGTGAGGATATTGACCAACGATGGCGAGAGTTTGCAGAGTTCTTTTATGGTGATGCGGACAACCGTTACTCCCAGGAAATGGAACAAGCGCTCAAAAATGCAGTAGAAGATCTAAAACCAGCTTATCGGGATATCATTATCGCCATAGATTTTGAAGGATACAATTACAAACAAATAACAGAAAGAACAGGAATACCACAAGGCACCTTAATGTCCAGAAGACACCGGGCCATGTCGGAATTATCAAAAACATTGGAGAATATTAAAGAACTGAGTTATGGAACATAAAAGAGAGTTTGAGAAAGTTGTAGAGAAAAAGGTAGAGAACACCGTGAAAAAAGTGGTCAAGGTTATTGCCATGGTGATATTGGGCGTCCTGATATTTCTATTGGCCAATTATCTATTGATGCGACTATGGAACTGGCTTATGCCCGATTTATTTGGTGTGGGAACGGTTACCTACTGGCAAGCATTGGGCGTCTTTGTTTTGGCGAAGCTTTTATTTGGCTTTGGAGGAGGTAGTGGAAGTAAAAGCAACAGTAGTCACAAAAAGAAGCTTAAATCGTCCAATAATTGTAGGCCATGGCGAAGGGATTTTGATGAGTGGAAACACTATGACCAATTTTGGCAAGAAGAAGGTGAGGAAGCATTTAAAGCATATGTTGAAAAAATCAAAAACCACAATCATGATACATCAGAAGAAAACTAAAAAGAAATACCTACTCCAGTTCAGTCCATTTTTTTGGCGATTGGGAACCATAGAAACGGGTTCTACAAATAAAGATGCAAAACTTCGACCCGTGTTTGTGGAAGGCAAGGAATCAAGTTGAATCAAATCATCAATCCTTCGTTAAAAAATTGTAAAACCATGGAAACTTTTTTTGTTTTTAAAGTTTCCATACCTACATTTGCCCCTCGTTATGAAGGAAAGTATTATACAAAAAGCAACGGAAATGTTCTTGAATCTCGGATTTAAGAGCGTTACCATGGATGATTTGGCGCAGGAGATGGGGATATCCAAAAAAACGATCTACTCCCATTTTAAGAACAAAACGGAACTGGTGCAACAAACCGCAATGACCATGTCCGATATTATCACTTGTGGTATTGACGATATTGTGGGTTTACGTAAAAACCCCATCGAAGAGCTTTATGAAATCAAGAGGTTCATCATGGTTCACTTAAAAGATGAAAAATCTTCCCCCTTGTACCAGTTGCAGAAATATTATCCAAAAATTCATTCTTCGCTCAAAAAAATTCAATTCGAGTGCACCCATAGGTGCGTTGCGGAAAACGTAAAACGAGGTATGGAATTAGGGATCTATCGAGACAACTTAAATGTGGAATTTGTTTCCCGAATATATTTCACCGGTGTAACAAGTATCAAGGATAACAGTTTGTTTCCAACCGAAATATTCAGCAAACCCCAACTTTTGGATTACTACCTAGAGTATCATCTCAGAGGTATAGTTACACCAAAAGGAAGAAAAATACTCAACTCAATCATCAATTCAAATCAAGAATAAATGCGAAAAACGTTAATCAGTCTACTACTCATATTGCCCTGGTTGGCATCTGCTCAAGATACCATACCGAGCTTTAGCTTGAACCAGGCCATCACCTATGCACTAGAGCATAACTATAGCGCCATAAATGCAGAAAGGGACATTATAGATGCTCAAAAACAAAAATGGGAGACCATTGCCACAGGTCTTCCACAAATCAGCGGTGCGGTGAGCTACCAAAACCAATTGAAACAGCCTGTATCCCAAATTCCGGCAGAATTTTTTGGCGGAGAACCAGGAACTTATCAAGAAGTTATATTCGGACAAGCGCAATCCATGTCGGCAACGGCTACCTTGCGACAACAGATTTTTGATGGGTCATATATTGTAGGCGTACAAGCGACCAAAACCTTTTTGGAATACAGCCAAAACAACAAGGAAAAAACAGAATTGGATGTTCGCAAGTCGGTTGTGGAAGCTTATGGCAATGTCCTCTTGGCCCAAGAAAGTGTTTTTATTTCTGAAAGAAACAAGGCTACGCTAGAAGAAAACCTATACGAGACCAAACGTATCTATGAAAATGGCCTTGGGGATGAAGAAAGCGTGGACCAATTGCAGATTACTTTATCTACGGTGGACAATCAACTCAAAAATGCCCGACGTATGGAGGAAATCACCCTGCAAATGTTGAATCTTGTTTTAGGACTTCCCATTGATTCACCAACCGAATTGACCGAGAACTTGGACGACCTTACCCAAAGTAAAATTGACTTGGGATTGATTGATTCCGAATTCAACATAGAAAACAATGTGGACTATAAAATGGCGATAAACCTCAACGAACAGCGTTTTTTGGAGTTAAAATTGGCCAAAAGTCGTGCCTTACCCACGCTGAATGCATTTGTAAACTACGGAGGAAACTCTTTCAGCAATAACTTCAACTTTTTGAATAGCGGTCAGCAATGGTTCGGCTCCTCCATTTTAGGAGTTGACCTCAACATACCTATTTTTAGTTCTTTGGGAAGAAGTGCCAGTACCCAACGGGCCAAGATTGCTTTGGAAAAGGCTAAAACCCAGTTTACCGAAGCGCAGGCACAGATTCGTCTTCAATTGAAAAGTGCCAAGAGTGATTATATCCTCGCCATAGAACAGTATGGTACCTCCAAGGATAATTTGGAGCTGGCGGAACGTATCGAGAAGAAAAATCAAATTAAATATTCCGAAGGTTTGGCGACCAGTTTCGAATTGAGACAGGCCCAGACACAGTTGTACACGAGTCAACAAGAATATTTACAATCCATGGTCAATGTCATCAACAAGAAGACCGAACTGGAAAATATTTTAAATCAATAACAAAAGAGAAACCATTCCATCATGAGAAAAGCAATATATATAACACTAAGCGCTGCAGTCCTGGCATCATGTGGGGGCAATAGCGGTAAATCATTGGAAAAAGTAATGGCCAGTAAAGATGTAGAGGCCATTCGTGCAAAGCACGCAGAAATTTCCAGCGAAAAGAAAGCATTGGAAGTGCAATTAAAATCCTTAGACTCTGCAATCGCATTGTTGGATGATACGGCCAAGCTTCCCCTAGTGACCACCATAGAGGTTCATCCAAAAAAGTTTAACCACTACTTGGAACTTCAGGGGGATGTAATGACCAAGCAGAATGTGCTTATTTATCCTGAAATGTCAGGAACCCTAAATAGAGTCCATGTAAAAGAAGGACAAAAGGTTTCCAAAGGACAATTATTGGCCACAATTGATGATGGCGGGCTATCCAGTCAGTTAGCACAGCATAGAACACAAGCAGAATTGAGCAAGACCACTTTTGAACGCCAAAAAAGACTTTGGGAACAAAATATTGGTTCCGAAATACAGTACCTACAAGCTAAAACCAATTACGAAGCGCAGCAAAGTGCCGTAAAACAAATGGAAAGTCAAGTTGGTAAATCCAGTATTCGCGCTCCATTTACAGGAATCATCGATGATGTCATCAAAGATGAAGGAACTGTTGTTAGTCCCGGTCCCGGTTCCGAGGTATTCCGGATTGTGAACCTTTCCAACATGTACATTGAAGTGGAAGTACCCGAGAGTCATTTACCTAATGTAACCCCTGGAAAAGATGTGAAAATTTACTTTCCAGTGCTCGGGGACAGTGTTTCTACCAAAATCAGACAGACTGGTAATTTCATAAATCCGAGCAACCGATCTTTCACTGCAGAGATTCCAGTGCCGAGCCATGATGGGAAAATAAAGCCCAACCTTACCGCTCGTGTTATGATCAACGATTACACCAGCGATAACGCCATCCTGATTCCACAAAGTATACTATCGGAAAATGCCAATGGAGAGCAATATGTGTTTTTGGTTGATGCGGACTCTATTCAAAATGATCCCGTGGCCAAAAAAGTGGTTATAAAAACTGGGAAAACACAAGGCGATTACGTAGAAGTGCTTTCAGGAATAAATGAGGGGGATGCCATTATAGATGAAGGCGCCAGAAGTGTAAAAGAAGGACAAAAGGTCAATATTAAGAATATCTAGACAGCCAAAGCAAGAATAAATTATGAGCAAACAAAAGAAAAGTGTAGATAAGGAGTTTCGGCTGTCCTCATGGGCCATCGATAACCAAACCACCATGTATGTCCTGATTTTGGTCATCCTTATTCTTGGTGGCATGGCCTATTTCAGCATGCCCAGGGAAAGCTTCCCAGAGGTAAAGGAAACCAAAATATATATAAGTTCCATTTATCCCGGGAATACTGCCGAGGATATTGAAAAGTTGATCACGGACCCCTTGGAGGATGAACTCAAGACCGTGAGCAACCTGATAGAGATTACTTCCACATCTCAGGAAGATTATTCCATGATCATTGCTGAGTTTGATGAGAATATATCTGTTGAGGCGGCCTTACAAAAAGTAAAGGACGAAGTAGACTCCAAAACCGCGGGCGAAGATTGGCCCACCTTTAACGGAGCCAAAGTGGAGCCCAATGTGTTCGACCTAAGTCTTTCGGAAGAAATGCCCATACTAAACATTAACATTTCTGGGGATTACCCCATTGAAAAACTAAAAGAGTATGGCGAATATCTCGAAGATGAAATAGAAGGGCTTTCAGAAATCAAACAGGTAGATATCCGGGGAGCACAAGAAAAAGAGGTAGAGGTGGCCGTGGATATTTACCAGATGATGGCGGCCAAAGTTAGCTTTAACGATATTATAAGTAGTATCAGCAACGAAAACTTGACAACCTCGGCCGGAAACCTTGTTGCCAGTGGGCAACGCAGGACCATCAGAATTGTTGGGGAAATAGATGAACCCCAAGAACTTGAAAACTTTGTGGTAAAATCGGAAAACGGTAATCCCATTTACCTTAAAGATATTGCCAAGGTTTCTTTCAAGGAAGAAGATAAGACAACATACGCTCGCGAGTTTGGTGAGCCCGTAGTAATGTTGGACGTCAAAAAACGTTCTGGTAAAAACATGGTGGCCGCCGTAGATCAAATCAAGGTAATTGTGGAGGATGCTATCGAAAATGAGTTTCCGCAGGACCTAAAGATCACAATAGCCAATGATCAGTCTTCCAAGACCATTGGTCAAGTGGATGATTTGGTGAACAACATCATCTTCGGAATTATATTAGTGGTAACGGTATTGATGTTCTTTTTAGGATTTAAAAATGCCCTTTTTGTTGGTTTTGCGATTCCAATGTCCATGTTTATGTCACTCATGATTTTGAACGCCATGGGATACACGATGAACACTATGATCCTTTTTGGATTGATCATGGGTCTGGGAATGTTGGTGGACAATGGTATTGTGGTTGTGGAGAACATTTACCGCCTTATGGATGAGGAAAACATGCCGCGAATCGAAGCTGCCAAAAAAGGTATTGGTGAAATCGCTTTCCCGATTATTATTTCTACCCTTACCACTGTGGCTGCATTTGTACCGTTAGGCCTTTGGCCCGGTATAATGGGGCAGTTTATGAAATATTTCCCCATAACGCTTTCCGTGGTTTTGGGCTCATCCCTCTTTGTGGCCATTTTTTTTAACTCTGTTTTGGTATCACGGTACATGACCACAGAGGATAAGGAAATGCCCTTGAAACAAATTGTCCGCATTACTTCGATTATCTCGGCAATTGGTATTCTCATCATCATTTTTGGTGGGGATTATAGCGCATTGGGAACACTAATGGTAATAACAGCCATCTTATTGTGGATCTATCGACTGTTTCTCAGAAACTGGGCAAGTATTTTTCAAAAAAGAATATTGCCCCAATGGGAAAGCTTATACGAGAAAACATTACGGTATGCTTTGGCCGGGCGTAAACCTATTTTTATAGCTATCACCACTTTTGTTTTACTATTGATTGCCTTTGTAGGGTTTGGTGCCTCCGTGGGAAGTCAAAGAACCAAAGTGGAATTTTTCCCGGACAACAAGCCCAATCAGATTATCGTCTATATAGAATACCCAGAGGGCACCGACATTGAAAAAACCAACAAAATCACCAAGGACATTGAGGGCAGGGTCTATGAAATTATCAACTCCGAAGCATATCTGCACGGAGATTACAATTTTATGACGGAGAGTGCCGTATCCCAAGTTGGTGAAGGTGCAGGTAACCCCCAAACCGATGGTGGTTCGAGTGCCGAAATGCCAAACAGGGGTAAAATTACCGCTACACTTCGTGAGTTTAAATATCGAGAAGGTGTAGATAGTCAGGAGCTTTTAAGAAAGGTTCAAGAAGCCTTGAAAGATGTATATCCAGGCGTTGCCATCTCCGTGGAGAAGGATGCCGTTGGCCCTCCTGTGGGTTACCCTATCAACATTGAATTGGAAGGAGAAGACTATACCGAGTTGATCAACACGGCCGAAAGGATGCGAAACTTTATCAACTCCCGAAATATTCCAGGTATTGATGAGCTCAAAATAGATGTAAACAAATCCAAACCATCCCTCTTGGTTCAAGTAGACCGCAAAAAAGCTGGTGAGCTTGGAGTTGCTACTGGTCAAGTTGGTCAACAGCTGCGAAGTTCCATTTTTGGTTCTAAAGCGGGCATTTACAAAGAAGGTGGTGAAGATTATGATATTTATGTGCGATTCAATGAAGCTGACCGATACAACACAAGTGCTTTGTTCAACCAGCGTATTACGTTCAGGGATCCTTCTAGTGGCCAGATTAAGGAAGTCCCAATTTCTGCGGTTACCAAGCAAACAAGTAGCACAGGTTTTAGCGCTATAAAACACCGTGATGTTAAGCGTGTGGTAACAGTTTACTCTGCTTTGGCATCGGGCTATACGGATGCCGGGGCCATTGTAGGGAAGATTCAGGAAGAGATGAATGACTTTGAAAATCTTCCGGATAACATAAAAATAGATTACACTGGACAGATTGAGGAGCAGAACAAGCAAATGGCCTTCTTAATGGGCGCCTTTTTTACAGGACTTGGACTTATTTTTTTCATACTCATATTCCAATTCAATTCCATCAGTAAACCAGGGATTATAATGCTTGCCATTTTCTTGAGTTTGATTGGGGTTTTCGGTGGAATTGTGGCCACAGGAAGTGCGTTCGTGATCATGATGACCATGATGGGAATTATATCCCTGGCAGGGATTGTGGTGAACAATGGAGTAGTGCTTTTAGACTATACCCAACTTTTGATAGATAGGAAAAAAGTGAGCCTAGACTTGGAAGAGGACGAACTATTGGAACCGAATGACTTTATGGAAGCTGTGGTAAAAGGTGGTAAAGCCAGACTACGTCCTGTATTGCTTACAGCAATTACAACCATCTTAGGTTTGATTCCTTTGGCGACAGGATTCAACATCAACTTCTTTACCCTGATGAGCGACTTTAACCCCAACATTTATTTTGGAGGTGACAACGTAATATTCTGGGGACCCTTGGCATGGACAGTAATCTACGGTTTGTTGGTAGCCACCTTCTTGACATTGGTAGTTGTTCCCATTCTGTTCAGTTTGGTGTATAAGCTTAAATTAAGAATTAGAAAAAGAAAATTAAAAAGGGAAGAGCAAAAACAAGAACGGATTGAAACCGTTACGGTATAGCACTGGTAAAAGACCCAACAAAAAAGCCCCGACCATTTGGTCGGGGCTTTTTTAAACACTGATTTTATCTTATTGGTTCACCGTAACAGCATCGCCATGGCTCCAATTTTTTACTTGTGCAACACGGTTGTCCGTATAGTCCACTTCACTCAATTCATCTTTTTGCCAAAAAAACCATTTACCGGTTTTTTGTCCATTTTGATATTGGCCAGTGGCAATTTTTTTACCTTCTACATTGAACATTACCCAATCACCGTGTAACTTTCCGTTCAACATATAACCGGTTTGGGCAATTTCACCATTGTCATGAAAATATGTGGCTTTCACCATTTTTCCCATTTTTTCAAAGGTCGGTTTAATATCTTGAGCAGATATACTAACCGCAAACATCACCGCCAAAAATAATACTGCTTTTTTCATACTATATGGGATTTTACTATTCATTATTACTTAATGATAACGTAACAAAGTTACTTAAATTTTACATTGTTTGCACATTTAAATAACAATTAATTTACATTAAGTTAACTTTAAAACTATAATATGCTGTATTTCAATGAGTTAATTTATCTATAAATATTTATTTTTTGTCTATTTAGCGATGAATTTCACCCTTTATCCACCGACACTTCACCAAAACACTGTTCCAATGTTAATTTAATGTTATGTAGTAGCTGTTTTAGTAGTCATCAATTAAAAATCAAGAAGCGTATCCAACAGAAAATACAGATAACCACTTTAAAATACCCGTATTACTATTAAATTTGCGCTCTCATAACAAATATCATGTACAGAAGCAATACTTGTGGTGCATTAAGGGCATCGGATATAGGTTCAGAAGTTATTTTAAGTGGATGGGTACACAAGGTCCGTGACAAAGGTTTTGTGGCATGGATTGACCTACGTGACCGTTATGGCATTACCCAATTGGTATTTGATCAAGAACGCACTTCCAAGAAACTTTTGGATCAAGCTCGAGAATTGGGACGTGAAACCGTTATCCAAGCCAAGGGCGAAGTAATCGAACGGGCTTCCAAAAACCCAAATATTCCCACCGGGGAAATCGAAGTGCTTGTTACAGAGCTTACCATATTGAACAATTCCCTGCTTCCCCCTTTCACTATTGAAGATGAGACCGATGGCGGAGAAGATATCCGGATGAAGTTCCGATATCTGGACATCCGTAGAAATCCAGTAAAGAACAAACTCATTTTTAGACATAAAGTGAGTATGGAGGTTAGAAAATATCTATCTGACCAAGGTTTTATCGATATTGAGACACCATATTTGATCAAATCCACTCCCGAAGGTGCTAGGGACTTTTTGGTGCCTAGCCGAATGAACGAAGGCCAGTTTTATGCCCTACCCCAATCTCCCCAGACCTTTAAGCAATTGCTAATGGTCGGAGGAATGGACAAATATTTCCAAATCGTGAAATGTTTTAGGGATGAAGATTTACGCGCTGACCGTCAACCTGAGTTTACGCAGATTGACTGTGAAATGGCCTTTGTGGAACAAGAAGATATCTTGAACACCTTTGAAGGCTTGACCAAACATCTTTTGAAAGAAATCAAAGGAGTGGACATCGAAGAATTCCCAAGAATGACCTATGATGATGCCATGCGACTGTATGGTAACGACAAACCCGACATCCGTTTTGGAATGCAGTTTGGCGAGCTTAACGCAGTGGCGCAGCATAAAGATTTCAACGTATTCAATTCCGCAGAATTGGTAGTAGGAATTGCGGTTCCTGGAGCAGCTTCATATACCAGAAAAGAAATTGACAAATTGGTGGACTGGGTAAAACGTCCTCAAGTGGGTGCCAAGGGTATGGTCTACGTTAAATGTAACGAAGACGGCACCTATAAATCTTCCGTAGACAAGTTCTATGACCAAGAGGATTTGGCCAAATGGGCAGATGTAACGGGAGCCAAGGCGGGCGACCTTATCTGTGTGCTCTCTGGAAACACCAACGAAACCCGTGCACAATTAAGCGCTTTGCGTATGGAATTAGCTACTCGTTTGGGACTAAGAAAGCCTGATGAATTTGCCCCATTGTGGGTTGTGGACTTCCCGCTATTGGAACTGGATGAGGAAACAGGTGCTTACCACGCGATGCACCACCCATTCACCTCACCAAAACCAGGTCAGCTGGAGTTGCTGAAAACAAAACCAGGCGAAGTAAAAGCAAATGCTTATGATTTGGTGTTGAACGGAAACGAAATTGGTGGTGGTTCCATAAGGATTTATGATAAAGAAACCCAAGCAACCATGTTCAAACATTTAGGCTTTACTCCAGAAGAGGCCAAAGCGCAGTTTGGCTTTTTAATGGATGCTTTCCAATACGGGGCGCCTCCTCATGGTGGAATTGCATTTGGTTTGGATAGATTGGTAGCTATTTTGGGAGGACAAGAAACCATTCGCGACTTTATCGCCTTTCCTAAAAACAATAGTGGACGCGATGTTATGATAGATGCTCCCGCCAACATTGACGAAGAGCAACTGAACGAATTGCATTTGAAGCTCGACCTTTAAATCATTTTTTTCCATATCATTGTGTTATGATTGGAAGGTTTACATTCTTATCAACCTCAATACTAGCCGTTTTATTCATTTTTTTTGGTTGTAATCGGCGTCAAAAAGCCAACACCTATATTGTGGATGGGAACAAGTACACACATAAAGTTGGATACATAGACCCTGCCAAAGCCCTGCTGAACCATGGTTTTAAGGTTTGTGATGAAAACAAAATTTACCAATACTACAATCCCAAAGCTGCTACGTTCAGCAAAGGCAAAAATGGTCTCAGGAAAATTATAACGCAACATTATCAAAATAGTGGTTATACCGATTCAGGCTATCTAACCATTCGTTTTGTGATTAATTGTGAAGGGGAAGCCGGGAGGTACATAATCCATGAAAATGATTTGGATCTAAATCCAACAAAGTTGGACCCCCAAATGGTGGAACATCTCTTTGAACTGACATCCCAATTAAAAAAATGGAATCCTAATATTATAAAAGGAGAGCCTAAGGATTCCTACATGTTTATAACCTATCGAATTGAAAATGGTAAGATTGTGGAAATATTACCTTAGTGTTTTGGTATTACTGTTTTCCTGTAAAACCAAAGAGGCCGATTCTTTGGCTGCTCAAAGAAGGGCTTTGGCTGAGCAGGTATTTGAAGAAGCCGTTCAATATGGTCAAGGCTCCCCCGAATGCATGCAGCTCTTGGAAAAAGCTACACTTATTGACTCCACCTATGCCGAAGCCATTCGTGAGCTTTCGGTTGCCTATTTAAAAAGAGGATATCCCCACAAATGGAAACCATTATTTGATCGAGCTGTTCGTCACGACCCAAAATCGTGGCTGATCGCAAGAGGCAACATCTATCTTGTTTCCTACCGGGATTACAAAAAAGCTTTAGCGGATTTTGATGCCGCCGACGCACTCACTCCAGACTTTGTGGACTATACCGGGGGTCACAGCATAAACTTTTGGCGGGGTATGGCCTATCTGGGATTAAAGGATTATGAAAATTGTATCGCCTTTTACGATAAGCACATCAAAAAAGAAACAGAGGAAACAGGGGAAGATTGGGTTGAGATAGAAGCGTTTCTATACAGGGGCATAGCCAAATATGAACTGGGAAATATTTCTGGTGCCAAAAAAGATTTTGAGAAAATTTTGCGTTATACTCAAAAATCAGCAGATGCCAAATATTATCTTTCCAAAGTTTTAAAGCAACAAGGAGTCATCGATTCCGCTAAAACATATATTGAACGAGCTAAAGAAGATTTTCAGGAAGGGTACTATAATCAAAGGGCATATGTGGAAGCCCTTCGACAAATCTATTGGGAAGATTTAATAGCACAGCAAAAATCAGTGGATACAAGTTTAAGCTTATAATTCGAAAACAACCTCATGCCGTACAGGTATAAAAAGCTTTTTACACGTTTTCTAAAATGGCGATATAGAAATATCTCCAACAGGACCTTTATTCAAATAATGAGTCTGATTGTGGGTTTTTTGGCCGGAATAGTCGCTGTTACCGTAAAAAACTCCACTTATTTTATAGAATCCCTTCTAAAAAAGGGTATCGTATTTTCAGAGAATCAATTGTATTTTATTCTTCCTACCATAGGACTCACTTTGGTTTATCTCTATGTGAAATTCATACATAAAGAACCTTTGCAACATGCGGTTTCATCCATAATATTCTCCCTATCCAAAAAAAGAGGATTGCTCAAACTCAAGGATATTTATACCCCTTTGATCACCGCTCCACTCACAGTAGGGTTTGGTGGTTCTGTAGGTTTGTTGGGACCAGCAGTGAAATCGGGTTCTGCGGTAAGTTCCAATATTAGCCGATTGTTCCATATCGATGCCAAGACCAGAACACTTTTAGTAGCCTGTGCTTCGGCAGGTGCCATTGCCTCTATTTTTCAATCCCCCATTGCCGCAATCATATTTGCTGTGGAAATTTTCACCTTGGATTTGACCATGATGTCGATGCTTCCCCTTTTGTTGGCCTCAATTTCAGGAGTTTTGACATCCTATTTCTTTTTGGGCAATGAGGTATTGTTCAGCTTTTCCCTCTCCGAAGGATTTCAGTTAAAAGACACCCCTTTTTATATTTTGTTGGGTATAGGTACGGGGTTTGCGTCCATTTATTTTACCAAGATGTATTTTTCCATTTTATCCCTTTTCAAAAAACTGAAAAGTCCAAAGTACAAGCTTTTGGTGGGAGGAATCACTATTGGAATAATGCTGTATGCCATTCCTCCACTCTACGGTGAAGGTTTTGGGTTCATCAACAATCTATTGGATGGCGACCATTTAAAAGCACTTGGAACTACTCCTTTTGACAATTATACCGATAATATTTGGGTTGTAATCGCTCTTTTGTTCGGAATTACCATTTTTAAAGCCATTGCAATGACCACCACTATTGGAGCAGGAGGTGCAGGTGGAGTGTTTATCCCTACCATGGTGATGGGAAGTGCGTTGGGGAATGTTGTCGCCAAGGTAATCAACAATTTAGGATTGGGATTTTCTGTTTCCGAGAGCAATTTCACCCTAATCGGTATGTCCGGTCTGATTGCAGGGGTAATCCACGCCCCATTGACAGCTATTTTCTTGATAGCCGAAATAACTGGTGGTTACCAACTATTTGTACCTTTGATGATAACAGCGGCCATCTCCTATTTGATAACCAAAAATGCACTTGATTACACCATTTACACCAAAGAATTGGCCAAAATTGGGGCTCTTTTATCACACAATAAGGACCAAATGGTATTGGGACTAATGCAAATGGAAGACGTCATCGAAAAAAACTTCAAAGCAGTTCACCCCAAAATGTCATTGGGTGAAATGCTACATCAATCCGTATCTAAATCCAAAAGAAACCTTTTTCCCGTATTGAGCGATGATAGAAAGTTGATTGGCATAATTGTTCTAGATGATATCCGGCCCATGATGTTTGACACAGAATTATATAACACAGTTTTTGTAGAAAGCTTGATGCATGCTCCACCGGAGGTTATCTTTTATGAAACGGACAATATGAAACAGGTGATGAAAAAATTTCAGGATAGCGGTGCTTGGAATTTACCCGTCATCAGAAATGGAAAATACGAAGGTTTCATATCCAAATCAAAAATGTTGACCGCCTATCGTAGAAAATTGATTAATTATTCCCAATGAAAATCAAACTAAAGCATATTATTTTCCTAATTATGTTGGCATCCCTAGGGTCAATATTCTATGGGTTATCCTTGGAAGAAGAGCATCCCCAAGCCTCCAAATATATTGGAGGAGGTACTATTGGACTCTTTTTGGTGGCCATGCCCCTTTTCCTTTGGAAAGAGAGCAAGTCTAAAAACATGAAAGATTATATGCTTACCAAGGAAAATATTGAAAAAATGCAAGAAAAAGAGCGTAAAAAGACTGAAAATCAATAATTTTCCTAAGATTTAAACTTCTTTTCGCCTAATCAGCCACAAAAAAAGTTACTTTCGTATTTTAACATTTTATTTAATTTTTAATGACTGGTACAGTAAAATTTTTTAATGAATCCAAAGGTTTTGGATTCATTACAAACGACGACACAGGAAAAGACATTTTTGTTCATGTTACGGCATTGAACGGTGTGGAATTGAACGAAGGCGACAAAGTAGAATACATTGAAGAAGAAGGAAGAAAAGGAGTGGTTGCTGCACAAGTGCAGGTAATCGGATAACAATATTTTATTTTGATTTTGATCTAAAACCTCGGCTTTGCCGGGGTTTTTTATTAGTTCAAGTTTCTTCTCTGAATGAAGAATCGTTTGAGCAACTCTGCTGATTCATTTTCCATAACACCACCGACCACTTCCGTCTTTGGATGCAAGTGTCCACCCATAACGCTGAACCCACGTTCCAAATCCGAAGCTCCGTAGACCACCCTCGAAATTTGGCTCCAATATAAGCCTCCTGCACACATTTGACACGGTTCTAAAGTAACGTACAAAGTACAATCACGAAGATATTTACCGCCCAAAAAATTAGAAGCTGCAGTAATTGCCTGCATTTCGGCATGTGCCGTAACATCCTTCAAGCGCTCCGTAAGGTTGTGTGCTCTTCCAATAATTCTATTGTTCACCACAATGACTGCTCCAACGGGAACTTCACCATTTTCAAAGGCTATTTCGGCCTCTTGCATGGCTTTCTTCATAAAATAAGTGTCATCAAAGGGATTTTCCACTACTTTTTATAACATTTTCAAGAGATTGCTAAGCTACACATAAAATAATTTTAGGGAGAAGTGATACTTTTGTTTTTTATTCATTGGAAAAACTATTAACTCATATCGATTCCCCCGAAGACCTCAAAAAAATACCCTTGGATGAGTTGCCCAAACTCGCCCAAGAATTAAGGGAGTTTATTATTGATATTGTCTCCACCAAAGAAGGACATTTGGGAGCTAGTTTGGGTGTAGTAGAGCTCACCATAGCACTACATTACGTTTTTAACACTCCAAAAGACAAACTTATTTGGGATGTAGGTCATCAAGCTTATGGACACAAAATCCTAACAGGGAGAAAAGAGATTTTCGAAACAAACCGACAACTAGGCGGAATCAGTGGTTTTCCAAAGCGAAGTGAAAGTGAATATGATGATTTTGGAACCGGGCATAGCTCTACCTCCATCTCGGCGATACTTGGAATGGCGATGGCATCCAAACTTAAAGGCGACCTTAACAAACAACATATTGCGGTGGTGGGCGATGCCTCTATTGCTAGCGGAATGGCCTTTGAAGGATTGAACCATCTGGGAGTGACCAATGTAAATGCACTAATTGTACTCAACGATAATGCCATTGGGATTGACCCAAGCGTCGGTGCACTAAAAAAATATCTTACCAATGTAAAAGCGGGCACGGCCAAGGACGAGAATATTTTTGAATGCCTCAACCTCAACTATTCGGGGCCAATTGATGGACATGACGTAAAAGCTTTGGTCGCGGAACTGGAACGCCTAAAAAATGTAGAAGGTCCAAAGCTGCTTCATATCATCACCACAAAAGGAAAAGGATTAAAACAAGCCGAAGAAGACCAAGTAGTGTACCATGCCCCTGGAAAATTTGACAAAACCACAGGGGAGCGATTAAAAAAGCCAGAGGAAATTCAACCCCCAAAATATCAAGATGTGTTTGGGCACACGATTGTGGAATTGGCCAAAAACAACAAAAATATTGTGGGAATTACCCCTGCTATGCCCAGCGGAAGTTCCCTAAAATTTATGATGGACGAAATGCCCGACCGTGCTTTTGATGTGGGAATAGCCGAACAGCATGCGGTTACCCTGGCCGCAGGTATGGCCACTCAGGGATTAGTACCATTTTGCAATATTTACTCTACCTTTTTACAACGGGCCTATGATCAAGTAATACACGATGTGGCTTTACAAAAACTACCTGTTATTTTCTGTTTGGACCGAGCTGGTCTGGTGGGGCAAGATGGCCCTACCCATCACGGGATTTTTGACATGGCCTTTTTACGATGCATTCCAAACCTCATCATTTTTGCTCCAATGAACGAAATGGAACTCCGAAACATCATGTACACTGCGCAGATGGGATTGGACAACCCTATTGCTATCAGGTATCCAAGAGGACGAGGTGTGACCATTGACTGGAAGAATGACTTTGAGACCATTGAAATGGGTAATGCCCGATGTTTGAAAAAAGGTTCAAAAATTGCTGTACTTACCATAGGCCATATTGGTAACGGCATAGCAGAACTTATTGAAAAATTAGATAAACCAGAAAAAGTCGGACACTACGATATGCGTTTTGTAAAACCTCTGGACAAAAACACTTTGCGCGCAATTTTTAGCCAATACGAGTGCATCATTACTATTGAAGATGGCTCAAAAATGGGTGGTTTTGGTTCTGCAGTATTGGAATTTGCCAACGAAGAAGGGTTTTCAAAACCAGTTAAAATATTTGGTATTCCCGATCAATTTGTGGAACAAGGAACAATACCCGAAACCCACCATCTGGCTGGTATAGATTTTGACACCGTACATTCTTATATACAATCAACCTTAAACCAATGCGAATAAATTGTTTTTTAATTCTATTCCTTACCGTTTTCCTTTCTGCCAATGCACAAATATCCCGCCTAAAGGTTTTTGAACCCGACAGCACCGATTCTGGTTTTAAAATTGTTCGCATCAAAGATGTCAAACTAAAATATTTGACCAGAAGTGCCAAGCTTACAGATCCTCGAACGGTATTGAACAGGGTAAAACCTTTGAGTATTTGGTATAATCGGTTCCAGCCTACATCGTTTTGGAAAAAGGTCAACAAATTTGGGCTAAACATTAGCGAAGTAGCCTTTGTAAACTGGAATGCAGGGGGCGATAACTCGGTGTCGGCGCTGGCAAGTGCAGATTTTTTGCGGAATTACAAGTTTAGATATTTAAATTGGAATAATGAGGCTCAAATCAGATATGGCCTCAATGCACAGGAAGGAAGAAAACTTCGAAAAACTGACGACCAGATACGCTTATCAACCACCCTTAGTTTTAGAAAGGACACTATCACCAATTGGTACTATTCCGTAAAAGCGAACTTCAGAACCCAATTTTCCAACGGTTATAAATATCCCGATAGGGAAAATCCTATTTCGAGGTTTATGGCTCCAGGATATGCATTTGTCGGTGTAGGTACATCCTATATTCCTCCAAAAGACAAATTCAACCTATATATTTCACCCGCTACCATGAAGTCTACTTTTGTTCTAGACGAGGTACTCTCCAACCAAGGGGCATTCGGTGTGGAAAAAGGTAAAAAGGTCTTTTTAGAACTTGGTTTTCTTATTACCAATACTTGGGAAACAGAAATTGCCAGAAATGTGTTGATGAACCATCGCCTTAACCTTTATACCGACTATGTGCGGAGTTTTGGCAATATTGATGTGGATTGGGAATTGAATTTTAACCTAAAGGTTAATGAGTTTCTTGCCGCCAACATTGGCACCCATATCATTTTTGATGATGACATTAAATTTGATGAGGAAATTGCGGAGGGTGGTTCTATAATAAACCCAGGTGTATCCCGAATACAGTTTAAGCAATTACTTGGGGTAGGGTTGCTCTATTCGTTTTAGACCTTGCGCCCGGTTAATTTATCGTGAATGTGAACCGCTGCACTATCCGATAAACTGGCCACAAAACAACTCGTGTCCAACAGTATCTTATAAGTTGTTGTATCCGTATTCCGATAATTCTCGGGCAAACTTCTGATGAGCAATCGGTCATAATTGGTGTCCTGCCCCTCTTTAACATTGATCAAGGCCGAAGTGTACATATCCAAAAGGTCGGATATAATACGATAGCCTGCCAATTCCTTATCCACTACTTCAGTGGATTGATAGATTTTCTCCACACTCAATTTGATAATATCTTCTACCTGTGCTTTATATTTTCCTTTGTCGAGTAAGGAAACATTAAACTCACCATTCAGGATTTTATCCTCGTTCTTAACAAAAACATCGACCGCATCCCCAATCAAAGTACTTATGGCAAGTGCTCTCAAATAGCTCAATCTATCACTCGAGGTGGTCATTGCATTATATTTTTTCGTATTGATGTTATCCTTCACCAAATTGATCAGATACTCCAAGGCATATTCCTCAGGAATCAATCCTAAATTTATTCCATCCTCAAAATCAATAATGGTATAGCAGATATCATCCGCAGCCTCCACCAAATAGGTAAGCGGGTGTCGTAAAAATCCGGTTTCTGGATGATTTGGATTGGGTAACAAGCCTATTTCCTCCATGAGCTCATGAAAAAACTCCTTTTCAGATTGAAAAAACCCAAACTTTTTGTCGACAATGTTTCTAGATGGTTTTTTGGGTAAGGATCCCTTTGGATATTTAATAAAGGCCCCCAAGGTCGCATAACTCAATCGAAGACCTCCGGGAACTCCTTCCCTGGACGCTGTCAATAATTTGAAACCATTGGCGTTGCCCTCAAAATCGATAAGGTCTTGGTATTCTTCCGGCGTCAGAACATCTTGGTATTGCTTTCCCTTGCCCTGCTTAAAATAATTCCCGATCGCTTTTTCTCCACTATGTCCGAATGGAGGGTTGCCAATATCATGAGCTAATGCGGCGGCCGCTACAATAGCACCAAAATCGTTGAAATGGTGGCCGTGAACCTCGGATAGAAATGGGTATTTGGTCAAAATTTGTTGCCCGGCAATGCGCCCAAGGCTTCTTCCTACTACCGACACCTCCATGCTGTGCGTTAAGCGAGTATGCACAAAATTCTTCTGTGAGCCAACTGCAATGGGCATTGGAAATACCTGTGTCTTATCTTGCAAGCTTCTAAAGGCAGATGAAAAAATGATTCGGTCGTAGTCCACCTCAAAACCCAGACGGGTCTCATTTTGTTCCTTTCGTAATCGTTTTCCGGTATCTCCGTGTCGCTTTAAAGAGAGTAGCTGCTCCCAGTTCATTGGCTATTGATTTATAGCGAAGATATATCAAAAGATGAACCTATGTCCAACACATGGAAAATATTGATATTTTTGAGGCCGTATTTGGTAACATTTTGTTAACCTTATTGCGGATTTATAATGGCATTTTTGTCATATTTCTTAAAGAATGGGGGAGAATATATACATTTTCATGGTTGTTGCATTGGGTGTTTTGGCCATTACCGATTTAGTGGTAGGGGTCAGTAACGATGCGGTTAACTTTTTGAACTCAGCAATCGGGTCTAAAGCGATTTCCTTTAGAACCATTATGATTGTTGCCAGTATTGGTATTGCATTTGGAGCCATGTCGTCCAGTGGAATGATGGAAGTAGCCCGAAAGGGTATCTTTAATCCTGGAGAATTTGTGTTTCAGGAAATCATGTTCATTTTTATGGCTGTGATGATCACGGACATACTGCTATTGGATTTCTTCAACACCTTAGGGATGCCCACATCAACCACTGTGTCCATTGTTTTTGAACTATTGGGTGCCTCTGTGGCCATCTCGTTAATTAAAATTGCTGATACTCAAGGAGGTTTTTCAGATTTGGCCACCTATATCAATACCGATAAAGCGGCAGAAATTATTTTTGGTATTCTTCTATCTGTTTTCATTGCCTTCTCCATTGGTGCCCTAGTCCAATTTATTTCAAGGGCTTTGATTTCTTTTAATTACAAGACAAGATCTAAATGGGTCGAATCCATTTTTGGAGGTTTGGCCATAACAGCCATTGTATATTTTATCTTAGTAAAAGGTCTTAAGAGTGCTGCACTTTTTGATGGTGTCCTTTCAGAATTTGTTGTTGCCCAACCATTGGCTTTCTTGGCGGGCAATTTTGTTTTCTGGACATTGGCTTCCTATATCGTGGCCAGTTTCTTTAAATGGAATATTTATAGGATAGTTATTGGTTTTGGAACCTTTGCTTTGGCCATGGCCTTTGCAGGTAACGATTTGGTGAACTTTATCGGTGTGCCTATAGCTGCACTACAATCTTATCAAGACTGGCAAGCTTCTGGTATCAATCCAACTGAATTTAATATGCAAGGCTTGGCTGCAGCGGTACAAACCCCTACGATGCTATTGTTACTTTCTGGAGCCGTAATGGTAATTACTCTTTGGTTCTCATCAAAAGCCAAAGGGGTAGTAAAAACCAGTGTGGATTTAGCTAGACAGGATGAAGGCGATGAGCGTTTTCAGCCGAATTACCTTTCTCGACAAATTGTAAAATTCAGCATTGTTGCTTTTGAGAATATTTCCAAGGTTATCCCGTCATCAATCCAATTACAAATAGACAAACAGTTTGTTTTACCACAAACCTATGTGCCAAAGAGTAAAACACAGGAGCAACCCGCATTTGACTTGGTAAGAGCTTCGGTGAACCTGATGGTGGCCAGTGTGCTTATTTCCATTGCAACCTCCATGAAATTGCCGTTATCCACCACCTATGTCACTTTTATGGTGGCCATGGGTACGTCTTTGGCCGATAGAGCTTGGGGAGCTGAAAGTGCCGTTTACAGAGTTGCCGGTGTATTGAATGTGATTGGAGGTTGGTTCTTCACTGCACTTAGCGCATTTGTAGCTGCCGCAATCATAGCCTATTTACTGTTTATTGGAAAATTTGTTTCCCTTGTATTGATGCTGGTTGCGGCTGCCGCTATTTTGCTTCGCAATTACATTTCCCACAATAAAAAAACCAAGGAAATTAAGGCAGAGGATAGCTTGCGACGAGCAGAGAGCAGTTCCATTCAAGGAGTTATCGAGGAGAGTGCTACCAATATTGCAAATGTGGTAAAACGGAGCAACCGTATTTACTCCAATTCTATTCAAGGATTGTCCAAACACGACCTTGACTTCTTGAAGAAGAACAAAAAGCAAAGTAAAAAACTCGCCAGCGAGATAGAGGGCCTAAGGAACGATACTTTTTACTTCATCAAAAACCTGGATGAAGCCCATGTAGGCGCCAGTAATTTTTATATCAATATTATGGGGTACTTAACCGATATGTCCCAGTCCTTGGAATATATTGGAAAGGTAAGTTACAACCATGTGAACAACAATCACAAAAAATTAAAATACAACCAGATCAAGGAGCTCAAAGAAATTGACATCGCTTTGGAAAAGATTTTTAACAGCACCCAAAAAGCATTCGAAGATCGTTCTTTTGAGCAAGTTGGGACCGTTTTAAATTCCAGAGAGGAGTTGTACGATATGGTCTCCCAAAAAATCAACCAGCAGGTTTCCAGGACTAGGACAGAAGAATCAAGTCCCAAGAACACTACATTGTACTTCTCACTTTTATTGGAAAGTAAGGACTTGATTACTGCAATGATGAATCTTTTGGAACAATACTATGCCGAGCACGATAGTTCCGTAGCTCCTGCAACCATCGAAAAGAAATAAAAATCGGTATCTTTCCTGTCTATTAATATAATTGATATGAAAAGATATTGTTTTTCTCTAATAACCCTAGTGTTTTTATCCGTTTTCTCTGTTAAAGCCCAGTCTCTTTCTGCGGATGAAGTTTTACAAAAGGCCATTGCTTTCCATGACCCCAGTGGAAGCTGGGAAAACTTAAAGACCTCCTTTAAAGTGGTTATGGAAACTCCGAGCCGCCCTGAACGGACAAGTATCATCCGGGTAGATTTTCCTAAACAGGAATTTTCATTGGATGTCCAGCAAGATGGAAATTCTTATGCCTATAATTTCGACAAAGATTCATGTGAAATCACCTTGAACGGAAGCGAAGATATCTCTGAGGAAGAGGCTGAGAAATTCCGCTTGAACTGTGAACGCGGTAATTTCATGAAAGACTACTACACGTATTTATACGGGCTTCCTATGAAGTTAAAAGATCCCGGCACCCATTTGGACCCCAAAGTCCAAAAAAAGACATTCAAAGGAAAAGAATATCTGGTGCTGAACGTAACCTATGATTCAGAGGTGGGCACGGATGAGTGGTATTTTTATTTTGACCCATCAACCTATGCCATGGAAGTGTATCAATTTTACCATGATGAGAGTAAAAATGATGGGGAATACATCCTTTTGGAGGGATTGGAAGAAATTAATGGGATAAAAATGCCCAAAACCAGAGCTTGGTATGTAAACAAGGATGATAAATACTTGGGAACAGATACTTTGGAAAAAATTTAAAATCGATGAGAACAGTTATTCTATCCCTATTCATTCTTTTACTTTCACAAACCAACACATTTTCACAAACCAAGGAAAAGGATTGGATGTTAGGGCCCTTTGAACGTCCAGAAAATGCCCAGCCCATTTTGCAGAAAGATGCCACGTCCACTTTTAAAGACCCTATAACGCAAAAAGTTGTGCATTGGGAATCCATGGCAACATTTAACCCCGCCGCCATAACAAAAAACGACTCCGTTTATGTGTTGTACCGTGCTGAAGAAAAATTAGGAGAAAAGGAAATTGGCGGACATCGTTCCCGAATTGGAATGGCCACTTCTACCAATGGAATTTCTTATACCAAATGGCCAGAACCTGTTTTTTACCCAAATGAAGATGGTCAAAAAGTCAATGAATGGCCAGGTGGCATTGAAGACCCACGAATTGTTGAGACCGAAGAAGGTCTTTATGTTCTGACGTATACCCAATGGAACAGAAAAACCCCTAAGCTGGGAGTTGCCACGTCAAAAGACTTAAAACATTGGGACAAACATGGCCCAGTTTTCAAGAATTATAAAAAAGGTGTTTATCACGAAAAAGAAACCAAATCTGGAGCTATAGTAACAGAGCTTAAGAACGGTAAATTAGTGGCTGCAAAAATCAATGGTAAATATTGGATGTACTTCGGGGTACCCCATATTTGGTTGGCTTCTTCATCAAACCTCATAGATTGGGAGCCTGTTGAGACCTACGAAGGCAAATTAGCTCCTGTTTTAAGCCCTAGACCTGGTTATTTTGATTCTTGGTTGGTTGAAGCTGGTCCACCTCCCCTTCTTACCGAAAATGGTATTGTAGTGCTTTACAATGCAGGAAACTCCCAAAATATCGGAGTACAGGAATTGGGCAACAGAATCTACACGGGAGGACAGGCCCTTTTTGATGCCAATGAACCTTGGAAATTATTGGACCGTACTGATAAGCCTTTTATAAAACCTGAATTACCTTTTGAAAAATCGGGTCAATATAAAGACGGTACCACTTTTCTTGAGGGACTGGTACTCTTTAATAATATTTGGTATTTGTACTACGGAACTGCAGATAGTATGGTTGGAGTTGTCACTGCAAAGCAATAAGACTATCTGTAAAAATTCATTTCATCCATATATTTCCAAACGGAATGCGGGAGCATGGGACGAACATTTTTTCCCGCCTTATGGGCCTTTCGAATAAATGTGGAAGAGATTTCCATAATCGGTGCATCCACCTTCGTGACTTTTGGATGTCCTTTAAATTGATGTTCTATCTCCCCGTGCGAAATTCTAGGGTAAACATGGATAGAATACTGTTCCAAAATGGCCTCGTAGTTTTTCCATTTATGGAAACTTTTTAAGTTATCCTCCCCCATAATAAGCGAAAACTGGTGATCCTTGCCATATTTGTCGTCCAAGTGGGCCAAAGTATTGGTCGTATAATTGGGTTGGGGAAGATCGAACTCTATTTTACTGGGTTTTAGCTTCGGATAATCCTGAACAGCTTCATACACCATCTGATACCGATGATTGTCATCCAAAAGTGATTGTTTAGTCTTAAATGGGCTTTGCGGAGTAATAACAAACCAAACCTCATCCAAGTCCGAAAACTCCACCATATGGTTCGCTAAAACCAAATGGCCTATATGTATCGGGTTGAAGGTTCCAAAAAAGAGCCCTACCTTTTTCATTTTCTAATCTTCTTTTGGAGGCATCTCGACACCAACGAAATCGGCTACTAATTTATGGGCCTCATCCAGCGCAACATCGAGGTCATAGTTCTTGATGATCTTGTCAAACTGAGGTGCCGTGGCCAGTTCCACGGATGCCTTGGCAATCCTCATGTTTATTTTATCGTCGCTTTCGGTGCTTCTTTTTTTAAGTCTGATTTTGAGTTCGTCAACACTGGGCGGTTTTACAAAAACGGCCAATGTTTTTTCGGGAAACTTTTTTTTGATCCTAAGCCCACCAGAAACATCAATATCAAAAATCACATTTTTACCTTCGGCCCAGAGTCGCTCCACTTCACTTTTTAAAGTACCATAAAAATTATCGCGGTACACTTCTTCCCATTCCAAAAAATCACCGTCTTTAATGTGCCTTTTAAATTGGGAAACGGACATAAAGTAATAGTTGACCCCGTTTTTTTCTTTTCCTCTACGTGGACGAGAGGTTGCAGATATGGAAAACGCCAAATTCAACTCAGGTTGATTCAACAAATGTTTGACAATCGTGGTTTTTCCACTGCCGGAAGGTGCTGAGAAAATAATAAGTTTACCGCCTTCTGTCATAATACATTGAGCATTTGTTCCTTGATTTTTTCCAATTCATCCTTCATCTGTACCACCAATTGCTGCATTGGGGCATAGTTTGCCTTGGAACCGATGGTATTGATTTCCCTTCCTATTTCCTGAGCAATGAAACCTAGTTTTTTTCCATTGGAGTCATCGGAATTCAAGGTGGTTTCAAAATATTTTAAGTGGTTGGCCAAACGGACCTTTTCCTCTGTAATGTCGTATTTTTCGAGATAATAGATGAGTTCTTGCTCAAACCTATTGGCATCCAACTCCACTTTAAGATCGGCCACTGCTTTGTCCAATCGCTCCCTTACAGTTCCCAGACGTTCGGGATCCATGGCTTTCACAGCTTCCAAAAGTTCATTTAAATTCTTCAGCCTGGCCACAAAATCCTCTTCCAGTACCTTTCCTTCTTCATTTCGGAATTCAATGATTTTGGAGAGAGCTTCGTCCATCGCTTCTTTTATAGCCTTGTACTCTTCTTCATCTATATCGTCCTTATCCGTTTTGAGGGTATCCGGCATACGCAACGCCATTTCCAATAGCTTTATATCATCACCTTTGGCAATGTCGGCCAATTGCTCCATATAATTCTTTACCACTCCTTTGTTGACCTCTGCTGTGGTTTCCTCGCCTGTTATTTCAACATAAAGGCTAAAATCAACTTTACCCCTGTTCAGTACGTTGGCTATCATTTTACGGAGTTCGAGCTCCTTTTCCCTGTAAAATTGAGGGAGCCTGGCATTGATGTCCAAATTTTTGCTATTGAGCGATTTGAGCTCAATGGTAATTTTCTTGGAAGGAAGCTGTACCACATGCTTCCCAAAGCCTGTCATGGATTGAATCATATATGTATGATAAATTTTGCCAAAGGTAACCAAAATAGGTTTTGGCCATTGAAGATTCTATATCGCCGTCTAGTGTTAGGGAACTAATCCAGCTCCCTAACCCAAATATTTCTATAACTTACCCTGCTGTTGTCCCCATGATCCTGAAGTCTGAGAGGACCTTTTCCATGAGGTGGGTTTTTGGGCCAACCAATATATGGTGTGGTTCCCTTAATCTCCACATGATCTTGAATCAAGACCCCGTTATGGATGACAGTCAATGTACCAGATTTTACTTTCTGCCCCTTTTCAAACTCGGGGGCGTGGTAAATAATGTCGTAAGTGTTCCATTCGCCTGTGGGCACCGAAGCCATAGCCAACGGCACATGTTGTTTGTATATAGAACCTACCTGTCCGTTTACATAAGTATCATTGTCATTGTTGTCCAATACCTGAACCTCGTACATGCCATTCAGGAAAACCCCGCTGTTAGCTCTATGCTGACCTTCTTGTTGCACTTCTGCCGGTGATTTCCATTCAATATGAAGTTGTACACTGCCAAAATTCTGTTTGGTCTGGATATCTCCGGTCCTATTATTAACCGTCATACTACCATCCTTATTTAAAATCCATTTGGCAGCGGTACTATCTGCAGAACTGATCCAGTTGTCCAAAGATGTTCCGTCAAAAAGAACAATGGCATCACTTGGGGGGGCACCATCTTCGCCTGGAGTTACCTTAGGAGGTACTGGCTTATAAAATTCAGTCTGTTCTGGTTTGGTCGGCTCAACCTCTTGTGCAGAAACAAATCCACCTGCAACAAAAGTAAGTGCCAATAGTCCGTTTGTTAATTTTGACATACTAAAGTTCTTTTATTTTAATATTTCTAAAGGATACTTTGTTACCATGATCTTGCAATCCGATCTTTCCTGTTGTGAATGCTGCAAAACCTTCCCAATCGGCAAATTTGGAATTAGCAACCAGCTCATCCCATTCGGGTCCTTGAACCGGAAACTCCACTATTTTGGTTCCATTTAAAATTACATGACCTTCGTTGGTTTTATGATTGATCATTAACTCTACGCTATTCCATTCTCCAGCGAGTTTAACCACTTTTTTGGATGGTGAAACCATGTCGTAAAGTGATCCGGCCAAACGGTCGGTACCATTCTTTGCATCGGGATGTCTCTCATCATCCAATACCTGAATTTCTGGTCCAGTAAGATATGGCTCTCCATATTTTTCATCTTCCACTACTCCCCAAAAGAAACCACTGTTTCCACCTTCGGCTATATTCCATTCCATGGTCAAAACAAAATCAGTGTACTTCTTATCAGTAACCAAATTATAATTGGCTCCATCGGGACGCTCTTCTGGTGGGTAAAGTACCATGGCGCCATCTTCCAATTTCCATGGTTCAGTAACTTCCCCTCCATTATAAAAGTGCCATCCATCAAAGGATGACCCATCAAATAAAACTGTGGTCTCCGGTTCCGTCACTACTTCAACCACTTCCTCTTCTACTTCTTCAAGTTGTTCTTTTGGCTTTTCCTTGCAGGCAAATGCAATGGCTATTAAGCTCAATAAAATTGGTTTTCTCATAATCCCAATATTCTTTTCAGTTGTTCTTTATCAATTTCAGCTCCGGCAAAATCATCAAAGGTTTTGGTTGTAGCTTCAATAATATGGTCTTGGATAAATTTGGCTCCCTCACGAGCCCCTTGCTCTGGGCTTTTAATACAGCATTCCCACTCCATTACGGCCCATACATCACATCCATATTGGGTCAATTTGGAAAAAATAGTCTTGAAATCGATTTGACCATCGCCCAAGGAACGGTATCTACCCGCTCTATCCCCCCAATCGTTATAACCACCAAAGGCGCCTTTTTTACCTGTTGGGTTAAACTCAGAATCCTTTACATGGAACGATTTGATGAACTCATGGTAAAAATCTATGTATTCGATATAATCCAATTGTTGCAATACAAAATGACTTGGGTCGTATAATATGTTCACTCTTTTGTGGTTGCCCGTAGCTTCCAAAAAGCGTTCGAAGGTATCTCCATCGTGAAGGTCTTCTCCTGGGTGGATTTCATAGCACACATCTACACCCTCTTGATCAAAATGATTTAGAATAGGCATCCATCGGTTTGCCAATTCTTCAAAACCCATTTCTACCAAACCAGCAGGTCGTTGGGGCCATGGGTGTGCAGTATGCCAAAGCAATGAGCCCGAAAATGTGGCGTGCACATCCAGTCCCAACCTACGGCTGGCGGTTGCAGCTTTTTTCACAGTCTCAACCGCCCACTTGGTGCGTTCTTTGGGTTTTCCGTGCAGCTCCTTAGGCGCAAAATTATCAAACATAATATCATAGGCAGGATGTACCGCCACCAATTGTCCTTGCAAGTGGGTAGATAGTTCGGTTATCTCCAAGCCATAGGAATTTATCTTCCCTTTGAGCTCGTCACAATAATCTTGGCTTTCCGCAGCTTTGTCCAAATCTATAAGGAAAGATTCCCAAGTTGGAATCTGAATACCTTTGTAGCCCAGGTCGGAGGCCCATTTACACATTCCATCCAACGTATTGAACGGAGGTTGACTATCCACAAATTGTGCTAGGAATACAGCTGGTCCTTTTATTGTCTTCATTGAATTTAATTTTAAGGAATTAGGAAATCCCAATTAAATTGGGATTTATCTTCTATATTTAAGAAAAAAACTATGCTATTTTTATATCTCATGTAGTAAAACATAAATATAGGGATTCGTTAACAATTAAAATAACATTAAAGTGATTGAAACTAAAGTTTATGATGCCATTGTTGTAGGTACAGGTATAAGTGGTGGTTGGGCAGCAAAGGAATTATGCGAAAATGGTCTAAACGTTTTGGTTCTGGAACGCGGCCCCATGGTGAAGCATGTCCAAGATTACAAGACTATGAACGATGATCCATGGGATTATCCTTTCAAGGGCGAACTCTCTCGGGAGGACAAGGAAAAATATCATAAACAACTTAGGGTTGGATGGGCTCCAAAAGATGATGTAAAGCACTTTTTTGTTAACGATCTGGAACATCCCTATCAAGAAACCAAGCGTTTTGATTGGATACGGGGGTACCAGGTTGGTGGGCGCTCCTTGACATGGGGTCGGCAAAGCTATCGCTGGAGCGATATCGATTTTGAGGCGAACAAAAATGATGGAATCGCAGTAGATTGGCCGGTTCGCTATAAAGATATTGCCCCTTGGTACGATAAAGTGGAAACTTATATTGGTGTCAGTGGTCAGGCCTTAGGACTTAAACAGTTACCCGATGGAAAGTTTCAACCTCCCATGGGATTAAATTGTGTGGAAAAGGATTTGCAACAATCGTTAGACAGCAAATTTGAAGATGGCCGTTTACTGACCATCGGCCGTGTTGCCCATATTACTGAAAATACTACGGATATTGAAGGTCGCGGACCTTGCCAGTATCGAAACCGTTGCTGGAGAGGTTGTCCTTTTGGGGGCTACTTTAGCAGTAATTCCTCTACCCTGCCAGCAGCAGAACGAACAGGAAACATGACCTTACGGCCCAACTCCATTGTTCATGAGGTTACTTACGATGAAAATCAAAAAAGAGCTACCGGTGTAAAAATCGTTGATGCAGAGACCCATGAAAAATTGGAATTCAAAAGTAAAATTGTGTTCCTATGTGCTTCGTCCATGGCATCCGTTGGTATTTTGCTTCAATCCAAATCCCAACGATTCCCAAACGGCATGGGGAACGAACATGACCAATTGGGGCGAAACATTATGGATCATCATTACCAATTGGGAGCTTCTGCCAAGGTAGATGGCCATTTGGATAAATACTATAAAGGCAGAAGACCTAACGGTTTCTACATCCCACGTTTTGTAAACTTGGATGAAAAAACCAAACGTAAAGACTTTCTGCGCGGTTTTGGATATCAGGGTGGAGCCAATAGAACCAACTGGTCTGAAATGGTGGCAGAAATGGGTTATGGAAAAGAGCTGAAGGAATCCATTTTAAAACCAGGAGGCTGGGAAATTGGAATGGGTGGCTTTGGTGAAATGTTGCCTTATCATGACAACCGGGTAACCTTAAGTAAGGATAAAAAGGACCAATGGGGATTGCCCCAATTGGATTTTGATGTTGAATTCAAGGAGAACGAATATAATATGCGCGAGGCCATAAAAGAGGAAGCTGCCGCAATGCTAAAAGCTGCAGGTTTCAAAAATGTGAACACCTTTGACACCGAAACCGGTCCAGGTCTGGGCATACACGAAATGGGAGGGGCACGTATGGGGCACGACCCAAAAACTTCTGTATTGAACAAGCACAATCAATTGCATTCAGTTCCCAATGTTTATGTAACGGATGGTGCCTTTATGACGTCAGCAAGTTGTGTTAACCCTTCCCTGACATATATGGCTTTCACAGCAAGAGCTGCCAACCATGCTGCGGAACAATTCAAACAAAATAAATTTTCTTAATACCTACCTATGGAAAATGCTTCTGCCCGTAATCTTTGGGGCGATTTTTTAGATGCCCATTTGGAGTTCGCTTCCCAAGATGCTCCAAAAGTGATACATTTTTGCGATAATGAGTCGGATGCGAATACTTGTGCCGATTTAGCCTGCAAAGAAATTAAGAGAGCTACATCGCATTCTTTAAAAGGGTTGCAACTGCGTAATGAAAGCTTGCCCAAAATCGGGGATTTTTATGTGGTTACAGATTGGGAAGGACATGCCAAGTGCATTATTCGCACTACCGCTGTAAAATTGATGCCTTTTTTTAGCATTAGAGAGGAACATGCCCGACTTGAAGGTGAAAGCGACAAGAGTCTAGAATACTGGAAAAAGTCACATTGGGATTATTACACTCGAGAATTGGCCGAATTTGGTAAAGAGCCCAAAGAAAGTATGATAGTGGTTTTTGAAGAGTTTGAAATGTTATATAAAAAATAATGGCTGCTTAAAAGAGTATTGGTCAACCTGAAGTTGTTTCAGGTTCTCATCAAAACTTGTTTCAAACAAGTGAGATTCTGAAATAAATTCAGAATGACAGTTTTGTACCTTATTAAGCAGCCATTACTATTTTTTAATTCGATTTGGATTAATCCATATCTACCCAAACATTGCCTTGTTTATGGGAAGCTACCGAGTTCTCAATAAAATTGAGACCACGTACACCATCTGTCATGGTCGGGAATTCTCCACTATTATAATCTTCTCCACGTATGGCTTTGGCCACACCTAAATAAATATTTGCCATGGCATCAAAAATACCCTCTGGGTGCCCTGGAGGAAGCTTGGTCCCATCCAAAGACAATTCAGAATTGTATTCATGGCCTGGTTTGTAAACTTGTAACGGCTCAGGATCGTTCAACTTATAGAGGTAATTGGGATTTTCCTGCTCCCATTTTAAACCTCCTTTTTGACCATAAATGGCAATAGTTAAATTGTTTTCCTCTCCTGTGGCAACTTGGCTGGCCCTAATAACCCCTTTTACATTCTTATCCATGCGAATAAGAGCAGTACCGTCCATGTCCATTTGGTTGTCGTCGTACATATAATTGAAGTCACACAATAGGGATTTCACCTGTAAACCTGTTGTAAACTCAATCATATTGAATGCGTGTACACCAATATCTCCCATACAAGAACTGATTCCTGCTTTTTTAGGATCAAGTCTCCACACGGTACCTCGCTTTTCTTTATCGTGAATAATTGGATTCATCCATCCCTGATAATATTGGGCATCTACTTTGTGTACCTTTCCTATAACCCCTTCTTTAATCATCTCACGCATTTGGCGAACCATAGGATACCCTGTATAAGTGTGGGTAACGGCAAAAACCTTCCCGACTTTTTTTAAGGTTTCCTGAAGAATTTTGGCTTCTTCGTAAGTAGTGGTCATTGGTTTTTCACAGATAACATGGAAACCATTATCCAACAGTTTTTTTGCCATTGGATAGTGAAGAAAGTTCGGCGTTAGAATGGAACATACCTGAATACGCTCATCTTCTGGAAGCTTCATTTCTTCCTCAACCAAAGTGTCAAAATCTTTATAAATACGGTTGGTAGGAATGTCTATTTCTTTTGCAAACGCTATACTATCTTCGAAATCCGGGTTGAAGACAGCACCAACAATTTCATAATTATCATTAATGAAAGAGGCAACTCTATGCAACACCCCAATAAGGGAATCACCTCCTCCTCCAAGAATTCCAAGTCTAATCTTTTTAGGCATTTTCTGTTATTTTATTTTATAATTAAACAATTTCCTCAGCTGCATGGCCTTGCGGCACTCTTCTTTCTTCCAATTTCTTTCTGAACATGAACAAAATTGCAAACAATATTACCACCGCCAGTGGAAAAAACATCATTTTACCCAAGGTAGCTTTACCTGCGGTAAGCTCTGCTACTTGGTCGGTCAAACCTGACGCAATTGCAGTTTCCTTAGCACTATCCAGCCATCCACCAATAACTGGTTGCCATATTGATGTGGCGAACATCCCGGCTCCACCCACCAACGACATCCCCAAAGCTCCAGTCTTTGGAAGGTATTCTGAGGTAAACCCGATCATGGTAGGCCAGAAATAACATACACCCAAAGCAAAAAGAATTGCGGCCAAATAAATCATGGATCCTTCTGCAATACTCATGCTATATACTGCTGCGGTAGTAACTACGGCGGACATAAGGAGTACCCCAATTGGGTTTATTCTATGTACAATAGGACCTGCAAAGTATCGACCTATGGCCATAATACCTGTCACCATGGCCAATATCAACATTGGACTGGCCCCTGAATTTCCTAGAATACGCTCAACCCACTGCTGTGGTCCAAATTCCGATATGGCGGTAAGCGTCATACAAATCAATATAAAAATGAACAATGGGTCTGCCAAAGATTTAATGTTCTTGGCGGTATCGGTTTCCATATGTTCGCTTTCTGGAAATTCTTGCTTGAAGAACATATACCCATAAATTAGCGTAGGAATCAACATAATACCAATCTGTAATTGCCAACCCATTCCAAAATCTGTCATAAACTTGGAGATAAGAGAGCCAATTACAATTCCTCCAGGAAACCAAACATGGAACTTGTTCAACATGGCCGTACGGTTCTTGGTGTACATATCAGCAATCATAGGATTACATGCCGCTTCCACCGAACCATTGGCAAATCCGATAAAGAATGTAGAGATAATAAGGGTCCAGAATCCTCCTGCCACAATTGTGAGCACCAATCCCAAAAGGTGGCAGACAAATGCTGCTACCATAAGTTTTCGAGCCCCAATTTTATTGTAAAGCAATCCCCCAAAGATCATCGCCAATGGAAAACCTAAAAAGGCCATGCTGTTTATCCAACCCAATTGTTGGTTGGAAATGCCAAATTCTTCTCCGAGCTGGGTCAGTATTCCTGCCCTAATGGCAAAGGTCATCGAAGTAACGACCAAGGATATACAGGCCGCTAAAAAAAGTTGCTGTTTGTTTACGCTTTTCATGTTTGTATCAGTTAATTGTGGTTGTATCTATCTTTCATCTTTTCGGTGTCTTAGCCTTATGATTTATATTCTACTTTTTCATTTTTAAATAAAAGAGCAAATAGAATTCCGACTCCTAGCGCAAAAATGGCTGGGAACCTCCAAATACTTACCCAATTATGTGTATTGTCAGATAATTCATATGTGTCAACAATTTGACCGGCGATCCAAAATCCGATAAGCATGCCTACACCATAGGTAGCTAAAGTAATCAACCCTTGTGCGGCACTTTTGTATTTCTCACCAGCTTTGGTATCGGTATAAATCTGTCCGGATACAAAGAAAAAATCGTAACAGATTCCATGCAATGCAATCCCTATGATCAACATAAAAATTAATTCACCTGTATTTCCGTAAGCAAATAGGAGGTATCTAACTAGCCAAGCCACCATCCCCACCAATATGGTTTTCTTAAATCCAAATTTTTTGAAGAAAAAAGGTAATAACAGCATGAACAGAACCTCGGATATTTGTCCGATTGTCATCATACCAGCAGGGCCTACATCTGAGCTCAACACATTGATTGATGCGCCTATCTCACCTAAGTATTGACCTGCATGCTGATAGTAAAATCCTAGAGGAATACAAATCAAAACGGAGGCTATAAAGAAAATCAAATAGTTTCTGTCCTTTAAAAGCTTAAGTGCATCCAATCCCAATATTTCAGAAACCGAGACTTTTTCTCCCTTGTCCACTTTTGGGGGTGTTTTTGGCAAGGTAAAACTGAAAATTCCCAGAATTGCAGATGCAATTGCTGTCATTATAAAAGTATTTCGCAAAGCTCCATTGGCTATGCTTTCCGGGGAATCCCATTGAAAAATCAAGCTTATAAAAATCAGTCCCGCTATAATCCATCCTATGGTTCCAAACACTCTAATGAAAGCAAATTCCTTTGAAGGGTCCTTCATTTGATTGAACGAAACAGAATTTACCAGAGCCAATGTTGGCATGTAGGCAATCATATAACCGAATACATAAGGTACAAATACTGCTATGTCGTCTGCTGAAGCCATTTGATACATTAAAACTGCCCCTATCAAGTGGAGCACTCCCAAAATACGTTCAGCATTAAAGTACCTGTCCGCTATTAAACCGATAACAAAAGGTGCAATGATTGCTCCCCAGGATTGACTTGAATAGGCTAAAGCTGTTTCACTTCCATTAGCCCCTAATGTATTTGGCAAATAAATTCCCAAAGTAACAAACCAACCGCCCCAGATAAAAAACTCGAGGAACATCATAAAGGACAGTTGAAATTTAGTTTTAATATTCATTTAAAGTTTTAGTTAGTTGGCTTTTATCTTTTGTAATGGATATAATCCAAGGGTTCGGGCACAATTCCAGAATTTCGAAACTCCATCATAATTTGCCCCCTATGATGGGTGGAATGGTTAATAATGTGGAAAAGGATATCCTTGACTTCGCTTGAAAAACTATCCCCTTCACTATTGCTGTACTCTACCCGTTTTTCAAAAGTATCCGTATTGGAGACAATTTCAAAAGAGGTACGTTGATTTTCGTAATGGATATCCTCCCATTTTCTTACTTCGTGCAGATCCCATACACCAAACTCCGCAGCAACTCCCAACATCCTCTGATTCCAAATATGGTGGGCATTGAGTATATGACTAAAAAGTCTAATGCAGTTGTCCGAAACATTGTCCAGACCACTGCATTGTTGAATCATTTTTTTGTTACAATAAAAATTGTAATCGAAGAGTTGGTGAAAAAATCCCTTCATCATTAAATTATGAGGGTTATTCCAATACTCTTTCCAAAAGTTTTTTGGTGGCCAGGATACCTTCTTCTTCGCTCAACTCAGACCCTTCATACTCTACACCTACAAAACCTTCATATCCAGCATCCAAAACAATTTCCATGATTCTCGGATAATCCACCCTTGTTTCATTTCCTGCTTCATCAAAACTATAGGATTTAGCACTTACTCCTTTGGCATAGGGCATCAGCTCTTTTGTACCTTTATAGCGATCATATTCCTCCAGACATTTGGATGAATAGTAATCTCCTTCTTCCCTTTTTATGCAAAAATTACCAAAGTCTGGCAAGGTTCCACAATTTTCCATTCCCACTTTGTCCATTACTTCTGCCAACATCTGTGCGTTGGAAGAAGGGCCTCCGTGATTTTCTACAATTATATTGATGTTTTTGTCCTTGGCGTAGGTTGCCAATTGCTTTAGCCCTGCCACTGATGCCGGCATCCATACTTCTGGCTCCATACTTCCATTTAAATTTACACGTATGGAATGACACCCCAAAGCTGCAGCTGCATCTACCCACTTGTAATGGTTTTCGACAGCCTCAGTTCTTTTTGCTTCGTCGGGCACTGCGATATCTCCTTGACCGTCGACCATTATCAACAGGTTTTTCAAACCATATTTTTCACTTTCGGCCTTGCTTTTTTCCACCCAATTGTTCATGGCTTCTTCAGAGAAATTTGCTGCTTGCAATTCCTTATAATAGAGGGCACTTACATACTCAAGCCCTTCGAATCCCCATTCGCTTGCTTTTTCTGCAAAAGTGTATGGATCCACGCCTTCTTCAAAAATCATTTTATGGATAGACCATTGTGCCAAAGAAAGCTTAATGTCAGGTTTGGATTCTTCTGCTACAACCTCTTCAGTAGTTGCTTCTTCTTTTGAATCCTTCTTTGGATTCTGTTTACAGGAATAAAATCCTAAAAAAGCCACTAAAATGAATGTGACAATACTTTTTTGTGTTAAACTACTTCTGTTCATATTTTTACGTTAGTTAATTTCGTGCGGAATCCAAAAACTACAACGTTATAGTGCTGAATTCTCAATAAACATAGGGATTAAATGTAGAAAATTAATTTAATAATTAATACATTTAGCAAATAAACAATCCGAATAAATGAGTAAATTTTATTACAATCAGGAGCAGGAATCCTATGATGCCATTGTGGTAGGTACGGGTATCAGCGGTGGTTGGGCTGCCAAAGAATTGTGCGAAAACGGTCTCAAGACCTTGGTCTTGGAACGTGGACCCATGGTAAAGCACCGTGAAGACTATCCTACAGCCAATAAAGATCCATGGGACTTTCCTCATGCAGGAAGGGCCACCCGTGAAGACATTAAAAAACAAGAAAAACAATCCAGAACAGGCTACACTACTGGAGCAGCTTCCAAGCATTGGTTCGTAAACGATTTGGACCATCCTTATAACGAAACCAAGCGTTTTGATTGGATGAGGGGTTATCACGTTGGTGGACGTTCCATTATGTGGGGAAGACACAGCTACCGCTGGAGCGATATTGATTTTACCGCAAATAAGAATGAAGGTATCGCCGTAGATTGGCCGGTACGTTACAAAGATATTGCACCTTGGTACGATAAAGTTGAGAGTTTTATAGGTGTCTCTGGTGAAAACTTGGGTTTGCCGCAACTACCAGATGGTAAGTTTGAGCCCATGATGGAACTCAATTGTATTGAAGACCTTCTCCGTGGCAAAGTAGCCGAACATTTTGATGGTCGGGTAATTACTGCCGGAAGGGTGGCGCACATCAACAGTGACAAAAAATTTGAAGGTGATGGCCGTGTTCGTTGCCAATTTAGAAACCGTTGTATTAGAGGATGTCCTTTCGGAGCATACTTTAGTAGCGTTTCCTCAACATTGCCAGTTGCCGAGGCTACCGGAAACATGACGCTTAGACCAGATTCTATTGTTCACGAAGTAATATATGATCCTAACACCAAAAAAGCGACCGGTGTTAAGGTAATTGATAGAGAAACAAAAGAAGAATTCGAATTTAAGGCCAAAGTAATTTTCCTTTGTGCCTCTGCCATTGCATCCACTTCCATTTTGATGCAATCAAAATCCGATAGATTCCCTGATGGACTAGGAAACGATTCCGGAGAACTAGGACACAATGTAATGGACCACCACTTTCAAGTTGGTGCATCTGGTAAATTTGACGGGTTTGAGGACAAATACTATAAAGGCAGAAAACCCAATGGAGTGTACATCCCAAGATTCAGAAATTTAGGAGGAAGCTCAAATGTAGATTCATTTAAACGAGGTTATGGTTACCAAGGTGGAGCCAGTAGAGGTAGTTATGAGGAAATGATCGCAGAGGCCTCTTTTGGAAAATCATACAAAGACTCCATTTTGAAACCTGGAGGTTGGACCATGGGCATTAATGCTTTTGGTGAAACACTTCCATACCATGAAAACAAAATGACCTTGGATTACGACAAAAAAGACCAGTGGGGCTTGCCAACCGTTACTTTTGATGCCGAAATCAGAGAGAACGAATACAACATGCGCAAGGATATGCAGGATCAAGCTGTTCAGATGTTGGAAAAAGCTGGGGCAAAAGATATTACTCCTTTTGATGCTCCCTACGCTCTAGGACTTGGAATCCACGAAATGGGTACAGCACGTATGGGTCTCGATCCAAAAACTTCCGTTGTAAATGGCAACAACCAAGTACACGGATGTAAAAACGTTTATGTTACCGATGGTGCCTTTATGGCCTCCGCAAGTTGTGTAAACCCATCGTTGACATACATGGCATTTACTGCAAGGGCAGCTAACCATGCGGCCCAAGAACTTAAAAAAGGAAATATATAATGGAAAGAAGATCAGCACTTAAAAATATGGGGTTGGCTTTCGGTTACGCCGTGGCCACACCTACATTATTGTCGTTACTTCAAAGCTGTAAGAACAAACCAGCTTATGCCGAGTGGACTCCTAGTTTCCTCGATAAAGAACAAGGTTATGCCATGGCGCAGACTTTGGACGTGATTCTTCCAAAAACGGATACACCGTCCGCAACGGAAATGAATGTTCATGTATTTATTGATGCTTACTTGGATGAAGTAATGCCTTTGGAGCAAAGAGATTTTGTTATCATGAAAATGAACAAGTTCTATGATAAAGTCCTTGCGGACTCTGGTAAAGAAACATTAATGGATATTGAGCCAGCAGATATAGATCCTGCATTGCAGACATATCTTAAAAAACGTACAGACGAAGAGGAGGAGATACATTCCGAGGCAATCATGAATTACATGCAGGCCATTATGCAAGGTGGCGAAGCTAGTTTGGATGATGATATCGCCCGATTCTCTTTTGCCAACGATTTAAGGGATTTGGCCACTTGGGCTTATAAAAATTCAGAATATGTTGGCGAGGAAGTATTGGCTTATTTACCAATTCCTGGCGAATACATTGCTTGTGGAGATTTAGAAACATTGACCGGCGGCAAAGCATGGTCACTATAAGTTTTGCTTATCTATAAAATAAAAAAGCCTCCGAAATCGGAGGCTTTTTTATTTCTTGCTATTAATGAAAATACCTCGGAACGTTTATAGTGGGGTAAACTTGTCCGAGGTACTAAATAAATAAACACTATCACAAGTACTGAAAATCAGTACAAATTAAAACTGCACATACTCAACCCTTGATCATTAAAAAGTCGCGCCGTACAATAATTACAAAGTTCTCAAAAGAGAGAATCTACCATTACCATGTCAGCTAAAAAGTAGTTTGTTATAAAATTCCAATATTGGCGTAATTACTGCAAAGATTTAAAAATACCCTTAAATTTTAAGGTGTTAAAATGTAAAATCAACACAAAGTTTTTAACATAAAATGTTGAAATCTAGGACTGAAGATATTTTTTTAAAATTATTGAAGTGTGATGGCATCAAACAAAAAGACCGAGTAAGATATCTTACTCGGTCTCGCTTTTATGATGAACTGGCCAGGAGCCAAATATTACCAAGAGTACGGCCTCTTCAATCATGGCCATTAAAATCTTTTTTTGTCCTAGGTAGTTCCCCCGAAACCTAAAGTCAAATCCAGATCGTGACCAAACTGAAGATTTAATCGTGCAAGCGGTTTATACAATCAAGAGATTGGTTGCTTTGGCCGTACAATTATTGGTAATACAAAATTTATAAGAGCAAATACTTTGATCACAAGGCTATTTCCTTGCAACTGCTTTATTCCAATCCGAACTTAATTCAGCACTGTTTTTTTCTGAAACCGAGGCAAAAATCAAAGCCACTATCAAAATCAAGAACAATATTGCACACTTTCTCATTTTCTGCCTATTTAAGTTTTCCTTAAATTTTTGACATGCCGAAGATATATAACAAAAACCCTCTGCTTTGGGGTCTATGTATAAACTGTTCTTTTTTATGTATAATCGGTTTTTGATTTTCAGAGTTTGTGACCCAAATCTGTTTAAACTGTTTGTTCATCCCTTAAAATGACAGGTATTCCCCTTAATTTTATTTTTCATACCAGTTATACGTGCTAAATATCCATTAACACATAATTTTATAACCATGTAAAGAATAATTCTAAATTTGATGTTACCTATTCTATATTATGCTAGAAGCTGTAATAGTTGATGACGAAATCAAGGCCCTGCAGAGTTTAAGTTGGGAACTCACCAACTTAAGCGATGAAGTGGACATTATTGCATCCTTTACCGATGCAGGCGAAGCTTTGGCCTATTTGGAACAAAACACTCCAGATTGTTTGTTCTTGGACATTGAGATGCCGGCAATGGATGGGTTTCAGTTTATAAAAAACCTAAAGAACAAGGATTTTCCCGTTGTCATTACCACAGCTTACAACCAATATGCATTGCAAGCATTAAAAAACGAGGCTATCGACTATCTTTTAAAACCAATTGATTCGGATGACCTCGAGGAAACCATTGCCAAAATAAAAAAGTTCAACGCCAAGAACCTGACTGTTGAGCGATTGGAGAAAATATTGCTAAACTTCAATGCAGAATCCCAAAGCAAAAAAATAACTATTAACACGGATGGTAAATTGGTCTTCTTGAACAGTGAGGACATCTTGTATGCAGAGTCCGATGGTAACTACAGTACTATTTTTTTAGCAGACGGGCAAAAGATTCTTCTTACCAAAAAACTGAAGGAGGTAAATGCTCTTTTACCCGAAAGCAGCTTCTTTAGAATTCATAATTCATATATTATCAATCTAAATAAAATAAAGGAGTTCCTAAAAACGGATGGTTACGTAGTTTTGGAATCCAATCATAAAATCCCTGTTTCCCGGCAAAAAAAATCCGATTTTTTGGATATGCTTTAATCCCACCAATGTTCCCGTGCCTATAGAAAATTTCAAACAAACCAGAAGCCTTCATCGAGTGCAAAGGAGTACTCTTTTTTTTCTTTTGCTCTTTTTGGTTTCCAAAATATTGTCCGCACAGGAGATTCCGAATGAATTTATCGAGAAAGCAGAAACTCTCGTTCAACTGCAACCCAAGTCATATCAATCTTTAGACCAAGAGCTTTATTCCGAAAAGCGAGACACCGTTCTATTAAGGTATTTCACCAATTTGAGCAAGGAAAACAATTATCCCGAAGGTCAGGCCTATGCATTGAACCAGCTCGGAATGAAATACAGGAACATTTCCCAATATGAAAAAGCAGCAAACCTGCACGAGCAAGCCTTAGCAGTTTCCGAAGAAGCAAACAATATCGACTTTAGGGTTCTTAGCCTTAATATGCTCGGAGTGGTATATAGGCGCACAGATGCGATTAAAACCGCTCTGGACTATAACCAAAGAGCACTGGAACTGGCTGAACAGGTAGAGGATCCTTCCAACCATATAAAAAGAAGTATTAATGTTGCCCTAAACGGCATAGGGAACTTATACCAAACTTTGGAACAGTATGATTTGGCCATTTTACAATTCGAAAGAGCATTAACCTTAGAAGAAGAGCTAGGCAATAAACTAGGATTGGCTATCAATCATCAAAATATTGGACATTGTTTGGAGGAGAAGGGCGATTTAGAAGGGGCGCTTGAAAACTACAGAAAATCGCTGGCATACAACGAAGAAATAGATTCCGATATTGGTCGTGTAATCTGTAAGAACAGTTTGGCCCAAATCTATCTCAAACAAAACATGCCCTACTTGGCATTGGTGCTTTTAGAACCACTGCAGGAAGAATCCAAAAAAATTGGTGACTTTTCCATAACCTCTTTGGTTTTTATCAACACTGGATGGGCCCATACCAAGTTGGCCAATTATAATGAAGCAGAAAAATTTATACAGGAAGGTCTAAAAATGGCCCAAAATCGAAACATCCCTAGCAATATTCTGTATGCATACGAGAAATTGTCGGATATGGAAAACACCAAAGGGGATTTTAAAAAGGCTTATGAGTTTTACAAAAAAGCCGACGAGTACGATAAACAGATTTCCAGTGCTACCAATCTTCGGTATATGAACGATATTATTGTTAGGTACCAAAATGACAAGAAGAATAACCAGATCGCGGTCCTAGCCAAAGAAAATGAGATTGTCCGCCTAAGATTGAAAAAAAACCAAACCACGTTGTTGGTTAGTGCATTGATTGTAGGGCTCATATCATCTATCCTTTACATTCTATATCGTCAGTACCAAAGTAAGAACGAGAAAAGGGTTCTTACCTTGGAGCAAAAAATGTTGCGGAGCCAAATGAATCCGCATTTTTTGTTCAATTCATTGAACTCCATCAAACTTTACATTATAAACAACGAACAAAAAAATGCTGTTCATTACCTGAACAAGTTTTCCAAACTAGTACGTAAAATTTTAGAGGCTTCTTCCCAAAAAGAGATTCCTTTAGCAGAAGAATTGGGCACCATGGAACTTTATATGAATATTGAAAATATTAGGTTCTCCAACGAGATTGACTTCAAAATAGAGGTGGAAAAAGACATCAATGTGGATAATATCAAAATCCCTTCGTTAACGTTGCAACCATTTTTGGAAAACTCTTTGTGGCATGGATTATCGCCAAAAAATGGTTACAAGAGAATACAGATAAATGTAAAACACAAGGATAAGGGGCACGTAACCATAGAAATTGTGGACAATGGTGTTGGAAGGACCATGGCCGAAGTAAACAAAGAAAACCGAGTACTCAAAAGGAAATCCTTGGGCATACGTATTACCAAAGAAAGATTAGCCAATTTCGCCAAGGATTATCAAAACAAATTTGATGTGGATATTATGGATCTGTTTGATGAAAATGGCAACCCAAACGGGACCAAGGTAATCTTGGACATTCCTACGATTTAATATTTTCAGCTGCTACTTCTTCCAATTCCCTATACCAATCCTCTCCAAATTTTTTGATTAAGGCGTCTTTTACAAATTTATAAATGGGCACCTTTAATTCTTCTCCCAAAGCGCAGGCTGGGTCGCAAATTTCCCATTTATGATAGTTTACTGCGGTAAACTCCGAGTACTCCTTAATCCTTACCGGGTACAAATAGCACGATATTGGTTTTTTCCATTGGGTGGCGCCAGCCTCATAGGCGGCTTCCAATCCGCACTTTGCAACTCCATCATCAGAAAAAACCACATAAGCACACTCGTTATTGTTCACCAAAGGAGTTTCCCATTCACCATCTTCACCTTTCACAAAAGTGCCATGTTCCTCAATGGCGGCAATACCCTCGGGGCGTAAAAAAGGTTTAACATCTTGATAGATGTTTACCAGTTTGTCGGTCTCCGAATCATCCAACGGGGCTCCGTACTCCCCTCCCACGCAACAAGCTCCTTTGCAAGCGTTTAGGTTACATACAAAATCGTTTTGTAAAATCTCTTCTGATACAATGGTTTTTCCTATCTGGAACATATTAAACCTTTACTTTTTGGCAAAGGTAATCCAAAACCAAAAATTTGATGATTTATAAACATTTTATGTAGTCCAAAAGTATTTTTTCCACGTAAATTTGCCGTCCGAAAAAAATAACGAGATGAATTTTAATTTTAAGGAAATAGCAACGGCTGGAATGATATTGTTTGCCGTTATCGATATTTTGGGAAGTATTCCAATCATTTTATCCCTAAGGAACAAAGTTGGCCATGTTCAATCCGAAAAGGCTTCGATAGTTGCAGCTTGTATTATGGTTGCCTTTTTGTTTGTTGGGGAAAGTATTCTTTCTTTGATAGGCATCGATGTGAACTCGTTTGCCGTTGCCGGGGCTTTTATCATATTTTTCCTTGCTATTGAAATGATTCTGGGAATAACCCTATACAAGGACGATGAGCCGGAAACAGCTTCCATTGTACCCATCGCTTTTCCCCTTATTGCAGGAGCAGGAACCTTGACTTCCATTTTGTCCTTAAGGGCCGAATATCATGTGGAAAACATCATAGTAGCCATAATTATAAACGTTATCTTTGTGTACATCGTACTAAAATCCAGTGCTAAGATTGAACGGATATTGGGTAAAAACGGACTCAACATTATCCGTAAGGTGTTTGGTGTTATTCTTATGGCGATTGCGGTAAAGCTGTTTGCCACCAATATTAACGAGCTAATGGCCCACGGTGTGTAAATTATTGATATGAACAAGACCTTTGCTGTAGTAATAATTATTCTTGCGTTGGCTCTTATTGCCTACAACATAACCATGGTAGATTTTGAAAACCCGCTAAAGGGTGATAGTACCATTGCTTTGATTGGGATAGTGGCCTCGTTGTGCGCCATAGTCTTAATGCTGATTTTTGTGACTTCCAAAAAAATAGACAAGAAGCTCAAAAAATAAATCAATGTTTGACTTCCACAGCGCCTATTTGAGACTGATCGATTTCAGCTTTATCCAATGCTCTTACCTTTTTTAGCATAGAATCGTGGTCTCCCTTGATTTGTGCTGAAATATTGGGTGAGAACAATTGCTCAGCAATATTGGCCTTTAAATAGGCCTTTATCTTATCCTCATAGGCATAAAAATCCAATTTTATTTTGCGGTCGAGAACAAATTGAATAAAATTATCGAAAAGGATGTCATCCACTCTGAATTCGTCTAAAAATTGGTTTTGTGTATACCCATCATACATGGTTCTATCCTCTTCCAAGTGCTCAAATACAAAACGGGCAAAGAATTGATAGGTATCGTCCATGCTTTCTATGGCCTCTTCTTGATTGCTCCCTATGGGAACAAAAACATCAGGGATTATTCCGCCGCCGCCATAGACCACTTTGCCTTTTGGCGTAACAAATTTTAGTGAATCCGCCACTTTAATGCTGTCTGCAGAGGTAAGTTCTCCATTGGTATAGCGCTCCATAAATCTTTTATAGTAATCATGGTTGCCATCTTTATAAGATTTTTGAATAGACCTTCCCGTTGGGGTATAATATCGTGAAACGGTAAGCCTGACTGCAGAACCATCGCCCAAGTCCATTTCGCGCTGAACCAAACCTTTTCCAAAGGAACGACGACCTACAATGGTCCCAATATCATTATCCTGTAATGCCCCAGCTATGATTTCACTGGCAGACGCAGAACGTTCATTGATCAAAACATATACCGGTTTATCTTCAAAATCTCCTTTTTTAGTGGCATAGGCCTTTTTAACCCTGCCCTTTTTGTTTTTGGTAAATAGAATCAGTTTATCCTCGCCCAAAAATTCATCGGCCAATTTTTCAGCAATACCTAAATAACCTCCAGGGTTGTCTCTAAGGTCCAAAGTTAATTTCTCTGCCCCTCTTAATTTTAGTTTTCTGAGTGCGTCCTTGAACTCGTCAAAAGTGGATTCTGCAAAACGGTTGATTTTGATATAGCCCATTTCCTTGGTGAGCATATAATAGGATTCAACACTTCTAATCGGAACTCGATCGCGAACGACGGGAACCTCCATCATTTTATTTTTGGTCTTTCTGAAAACCTTCAAATTGACCTTGGTCCCGATTTTACCTTTTAAGGTGGATACCACATCATCATTGGCAATGCTTCTACCATAAAGGGTATCCATATCCGCCATAAGAATACGATCACCGGGTTTAATCCCGCTGATGTAACTTGGCCCATTCTTAATGGTTCTAATAACAGTAATGGTGTCCCTGTACATGTAAAAGCTTACACCAATACCCGCAAAATCCCCTTTCATGCTTTCCGCCACATCTTTCATTTCATCTTTTGGGATATATACAGAATGTGGGTCCAATTTGCCCAGGATATTGTTTACGGTGACATCCACAATACTATCGGTGTCAACATCGTCCACATATTCGTAATCGATGTAATCAATAAGCCTGTTGAGTTTATCTTTTTTTGAATTTGTGGAAAACAGCTTCTCCGGAGAATCGTTAAAATGGAGTTTTCCCCCAATAAAAATACCAAGGGCCACCGCCAAAGCAAGTAACGTGGGCCAAATATATCCTTTAATCTTTTTCATATAGCAATTATGGTTTTAAACCATTTCTTCCAAAATGGGCAAATGGACAATCTCCACTCCTGCCCTTTCCAGAAACTTAATTCCAGAATCATCTTTGTATGCATTCTGGTATACCACACGTTTTATGCCAGCTTGGTGTACAAGCTTACTACATTCTCTGCAAGGTGACAAAGTAATGTACAGTGTAGCGCCTTCACAAGACTGTGTAGATGAGGCAACTTTGAGAATGGCATTGGCCTCGGCATGGAGCACGTACCATTTGGTGTATCCCTCATCGTCCTCACAAACATTTTCAAAACCGGTCGGGGTTCCATTGTACCCATCGGAGATTATCATCCTATCCTTTACGATAATGGCTCCAACTTGCCTTCTTTTACAATAAGAAAGTTTACCCCATTCTTGGGCCATTCGCAAATAGGCTTTATCGTATTTTTCTTGTTTACTCGCCTTCATTTGTCCAAAAAACGCTGATAATTAATTAAATATACCTGCTTTAAAAGACCCTTACAACCTTATTCGATAAAATTTAACTAAGGCCCTATATGGGGAACGTAGCAATCAGCAGGGGTATTGTAATGACTATGATTAAAATTGATGCGACCGCAATAAAAATCCATCGCTTAGCCTTTAAGAGTTCCAAGATTACATAAGAAATGGTCAAAACAATCAAAATGACAGTAACTTGGGAAAGTTCGATACCCGTTGCAAAACCTAAAAGTGGTGTAATCTTGTCCTCTTCTTCGGCCATTAACATTTTAAAATAGTTAGAGAAACCAAAACCATGGATCAATCCAAAGAAAGCAGTGGCCAAAATGTGCATAAAAATACCAACGTTCAAGGATTCTTTATAGACGTATGCAAAATTGAACAAGGCCGTCAGTAAAATAGTAACCGGGATCAAAAACTCAATGAGACCCACATCCATGGTAACCACCTCGTAGACGGACAATGCCAAAGAGGTACAATGGGCAAGGGTAAAAATAGTGGCCAAAACCAATACTCGTTTCCAGTTCCTAAAGGTAAAGGGAACAGTTAATGCCGATAGAAACAAAATATGGTCATAGGCGCCAAAATCCAGTACATGGTCAAGGCCTAGTTTGATATAAAACAAAAACTCTTGCATAACTATTGGTTAAGATATTCCCCTTTCTTTTTGAATTGTTTCGTAAGCCTTTTGGACTTCTTTGAATTTTTCCTCAGCTCCGTTACGTATGGCCTCGTTTTCGGTCACCACACGATCAGGGTGATATTTTTTTGCCATGGTACGGTAGGCTTTCTTTACCTCGTCGTCGGTAGCAGTTCTTTCAATTTCCAAAATCTTGTAGGAGTTGTCCACTGACTTGATGAACATGGCCATAATACTTTCAAAATCGTGCTGATTCACACGAAAATACCCCGCAATCTCTCTTAATTTTTGAACTTCTGCTTTGCTTACCTGCCCATCGGATTGAGCTATACCAAAAAGAAAGTGCAGCATTTGTAGCCGAACTTCATATCTAGTGCGCTGCACCATAAAGTTACATATCCGTTGGGTAGATATTTCCCTTTTTTTAATGACCTCGTTGAAAGTCCTGAAAATAGCATTGGCTCTTTCCTTACCATAAGTGCTTAAAAAATACTGCCGAACATAGTCGAGCTCCCTTTGATTTACCTGCCCATCAGCCTTTATAATTATGGAACATAGGGAGAGCAAATTCAACTCAAAATCAGCCGGAGAAACCGATTGTCTGGTCACATTTTCAAATACGGACCTAGATCTATTGCCAGAACCTCCTAAATTATCCAAAAAAGTTCCCACGATAAATCCTAAAACCGCACCTGGAAATCGAAATAAAAAATAACCGAGAAAAGCGGCTATCCACTTTATCATGCTTCAAAATTTAAACCCCAAATATAGGGGTTTGCTGGATAAACAAAGCTTTAAGCTATGTTAAGGGTGATGAAAAAAACCAAACAAACCACTATCTTTGTAATCTAATTAAAAAGAAGTCTATGTATCCAGAAGAATTGGTTAAACCCATGCGCGAAGACTTGGCCGGTGCCGGGTTTGAAGAACTACATACAAGCGAAGCCGTTGAAAATGCACTAAAAAAGGATGGAACCACTTTGGTGGTGGTGAATTCGGTTTGTGGTTGTGCCGCGGCCAATGCAAGACCAGCTGCTAAATTAAGTCTGCAGAACAGCAAGACGCCAAACAATTTGGTTACCGTTTTTGCAGGTGTGGATATGGAAGCTGTGCAAACAGCAAGAAACCACATGGTGCCATTTCCTCCCTCTTCACCGAGCATGGCATTGTTCAAAGATGGCGAGTTGGTTCATATGATCGAAAGGCACCATATTGAAGGTAGACCCGCTGAACTAATAGCAGAAAACTTGATGGAAGCTTACAATGAATTTTGCTGAAATCGAGTAAAATAAGATACTCAATAAGCCACCCTAATGGGTGGTTTTTTTATTTTTACGGCAACCCATAAATATGTAACAGTGCAAAAAATACTGTCCTACCCTTTAACCATTATTTTCTTTATTCTGTTTGGTTTGGTCCTGGTTATTTTCCATCCCATACAATGGATTTGCCTAAAGGTTTTTGGATACAATGCCCACAAGGGAAGTGTTTCCATTTTAAATTGGTTTATAATGCGCTGTACCAATGTGCTCGGAACACGGTACAGGTTTGAAAACAACCTAAATATTCCAACCAACAGACCTCTGATCATAGTTACCAACCACCAGAGCATGTACGATATTCCACCCATTATTTGGTATATGCGTAAATACCATCCCAAATTTGTGAGTAAAATAGAGCTGGGAAAAGGAATACCCAGCGTTTCCTATAATTTAAGACATAGTGGGTCTGCACTTATTGACAGGAAAGACCCGAAACAATCCATTGCCGAGCTTCAAAGGCTGGCCAAATACATTGAAGAGAACAATAGGAGCGCCGTTATATTCCCAGAGGGTACACGAAGTAGGACTGGAACTCCAAAACCATTTAGAACAACAGGACTAAAGGTGATGATGAAAAATGCCCCCTCCGCCCTGATTGTGCCTATCAGTATAAACAATTCTTGGAAATTGTTACGCTATGGCAAATTCCCAATGGGATTGGGTTCCCATGTTAGGTTTGATGTTCATCCGCCCATAGAAAATAAAGGCAATGCCGATGAACTCATTGCTCAAATAGAAAAACAGGTTGTTTCAGGAGTCAAAACGCAGTAGATGGAATCGAACCAATTGATACAAAATACCATTGATTTTGTTAAGCAAGAGCTACAAAATGCTGAGGGCGGTCATGATTGGTTCCATATTGAACGTGTTTTCAACACTTCGAAATTGATTTTAAACCACGAAGATGGCGACTCACTTATTGTTCAACTAGCCGCCCTACTTCACGATATTGCCGACCCCAAATTCCATGGTGGCGATGAAAACATTGGGCCTGAGACTGCAAAAACCTTTCTTGAGTCCCAATTGGTTGATGAAAAAACCATATCCCATGTCGTGGACATTATCAAACATATGTCCTTTAAAAATAGTTTGGACAAGAACAATCGAAAAGCTTTTACTTCAAAAGAACTTCACATTGTACAAGACGCAGACCGTTTGGATGCCATTGGAGCCATTGGTATAGCCCGTGCTTTTAATTATGGAGGTTTTAAAAACAGGGAGCTTTACAATCCAGACGTTCCCCCAAACCCCAACCTAACGAAGAAAGAGTATAAAAACTCTAAAGCTCCCACCATCAACCATTTTTATGAGAAGCTATTGTTGCTGAAGGATAAAATGAATACCGAAACAGGAAAAAAACTGGCCGAGGAACGGCACCTGTTCATGCTGGAGTATCTAAATCAGTTTTATAAAGAGTGGAATGGCAAAGAATAGTCCATAACAGTACTCTTCCTCTTTTTTGTATCTTAGGGACTCACATAAATCAAACTAAACAAAATGCAAAGAAGAAAGTTCATCAAAAATACCGCAGCCGCTTCAGCTGCTTTTTCCATTGTACCTATCCATGTACTGGGCAAAACCCATATTCCTCCGAGTGACACCTTGTATGTTGGTGCTTTTGGTGTTGGAGGTAGAGGAAATAATGTAATCAATGGTTTGAATGATACAGGCAGGGTGAAATTTGTAGCTTTTTGCGATGTGGATGACCGTCGCGCACAACAAACTTATGAGCAGTTTCCAGATGTAAAACGATTCAAGGATTTCAGAAAGGTTTTTGATGCGCATTTGAACGATATTGATGCCATTGCCGTGGCGACTCCCGATCATACTCATGCAACCATTTCACTCCCCTTTATGCGTGAAAAAAAACATGCCTACGTCGAAAAACCGTTGACGCACAATATTTACGAGGCACGACTGATGACCCAAGTTGCAAAAGAACAGGGCATTGTAACCCAAATGGGGAACCAAGGTGCTTCCAGCGATGGTAGCCGAATAGCTCGCGAATGGGTAGAATCCGGAATTATTGGTAAGGTACACACCATCGATTGTTGGACCAACCGTCCTGTATGGCCACAAGGTGTACCATTGCCCACAAAAAGAGACCGCATCCCAAGGGAATTGGATTGGGATCTTTGGTTGGGCCCTGCAAAAATGCGTGATTATAACGATGCCTATCTTCCATTTAAATGGAGGGGGTTTTGGGACTTTGGAACTGGAGCGTTGGGAGATATGGGATGCCACATTATGGAAACGCCATTTAGTGTTCTTGACCTTGGTTATCCAAAAGAAGCAGAAGCAAGTTGTACCACGGTTTGGGTAGATGATTTTGTTGAAGCTGATTATAGCCATTCTTGTCCTCCTTCATCTAAAATACACCTAAAGTTTGAGCACGAAGAGCATGGCGATATTGCTTTGAACTGGTACGATGGTGGATTAAAACCTAATTTACCTGATGAACTTAAGGATGATGAAACAATAGGAGATAACGGAGGTGGAACTGTTATGTATGGGGATAAAGGCATCCTAATATGTGATACCTATTCTCGAAATGCAAGATTATTGCCTTCCGAAATGATGAATCTTTACAAATCCCCAGCGCCTAAATACGATAGAGTGCCAGAAGGTATTAATGGACACTTCTCCAACTTTGTGGATGGCTGTCAAAATGGTACACCAACATCTTCCAATTTTGAAAAGGCAGGAAGACTTACAGAAACAGTACTCATGGGTAATTTGGCAGTTAAAGCTTATCAATACAAAGAATTGCAAGAAGGTAAAACCCCTAGCGATTGGAATCCATATAACTCACCTGGAAGAAGAAAACTTTTCTGGGATGGGGATAATATGAAGATTACCAATTATGAGAAAGCTAACGAATGGGTAACCCGTGATTACCGACAAGGTTGGGAATTGAAATAGACCAAACCATATTCATAATGAAAATGGCCCTTTAGGGCCATTTTTTAATTTTATAATTCTTGGTTTGACTAGAATTACAAAAATGTTCACAAAGGTAGATCACGTCATTCTGAACAAAGTGAAGAATCTCCTCTTTGCCATCAAGGGCGAAAGTTAGCTTGTTTATGAGTTTTTTCGTCGCAAGCTCTCTCGAAATAACATATCTTCATTACTCATTGCTCAATTGTTGTTAGAACAATTTCATCTGTCCGTTCTTATATTGCTCGTGCATTTCCGTATTCAATTGTGGAAAACTTCTCCGGTTAAAGTAGCGTTTTTTAGCAAGACCGGCCATTTCGTGTATTTGTTCTGCAATTTTGCCTTCGCCCCTAGTTCTTGTTCCAAATCGACTATCATTTACTGTTCCGCCATGGCAATCCTGTATTTGATGCAATACCTTTTCAGCACTATCGGGCATGGCTTTTTTAATCCAATCTGTAAATATTTGACCAATGGCTCCATTGAGGCGTACTACCGTCAACCCAAAGGAAAGTGCTCCATGGTCGGCAACAGCCTTCGCCATAGGTAATAATTCGTGCGAGTTTATTCCTGGTATCATTGGCGCCAACATAGCATTTACAGGAATATTGTTTTCTGATAACACCTGAATGGTTTTTAATCTTTTTTGGATGGATACCGTTCTGGGCTCTAATTTTCGTCTTGTTTCTTCCGAAAGTGAAGTGACCGATATATTGACACCTACCAATTGATGTTTGTTCAACTCCTTCAAAATATCAAGATCACGTAAAACCAATGCATTTTTTGTAATGATGCCTACCGGATGTCTATACTTTAAAAAAACCTCGAGGCATTTTCGGGTAATCTCAAACTTTTGCTCTGCAGGTTGATAACAATCTGTGTTTCCCGATAACACAATAGTCTGAGCCTTCCAATTTTTGTTCTTTATTTTGGCTTCCAAAAGCTCTGGCGCAGACTTTTTTACCAAAATTCTTCGTTCAAAATCCAAACCGGCACTGTATCCCCAATACTCGTGGGTGTTTCGTGCGTAGCAATACACACAACCGTGTTCGCAACCTTGGTAGGGGTTCATGGAGAACATCATACCTACATCTGGGCTGTCCACTTTGTTCACTATGGTCTTGGGAAAAATGGGAATGTATTGTGTTTTGTTCCTTTCGGCTTGCTCCCCTTCCAATCTGCAGAATTCCAAAAAGTCTTCCCGCATTTCATAAACATGTTGCAGAAACTTATTGTGGGTGTTTTTTTGGGCACCTCTTCCTTTGAGAAATGTCTTAGATTTCATTTATTGGATTTATTCCAAATTTATGGATTTTATCCATTTTATATGAAAATATGTATTAAACATTTTTACGTCGAGTAGTTAGCTATAGTATAGGCAGGTCCCAAAAGGAAGTGGCCTTTATTTATCAATGAGGTTATCCAATAAATACTCAGCATCTTACTTTGAAATGAAAAAAGCTGGGCAAATGCCCAGCTTTCTCCGTTTTTTGGTTAGGTACCCCAAGAGGGAAATATCCTTTACTATTCCAAACCAAAATAGGCTACCACGGCATGATAATCATTTACATCCACCCCGGCGGCTTTGAGTTCGCTTAACACATTTTCTTGGGAGCTCTTTAAATTTAGATTTAATACCTGGGTTCCTTTCTCAATAGCTACTATTGTTAGATTACTCAATTCCCCTTCTGGAACAAAATACAGACTGTCGTCTACACTATTATAAAAACTAATTGTCGCATCACCATTGTTAAAACTATCTTTAAACTGTAATGTGGTATATTGAAGATTCCCTCGGTAATTGCCGGGAACTAAGAAATTAACGCTAGCCAAAGACTCCTCTAAATAAAAAAGAAATGCGTAATCTGCAGGATCAGATACAACATCAAGAAGATCAAAATTAAGGGTAGTGCCAGAAAATCCCTGGAGACCAACTACATAGTAAAAAACATTGGCATTGCCGTCCACTCCATTGGTTCCGTCCGCTCCATCCGTACCTTGACAATCAAGTGCATCCACAGTACCATCCAAATTGATATCTTCATTGGTTTCATCATTGGTAATATCCGCAATACCATTACCGTTAAGATCCCAACAAGCAATACCGTTAACACCATCAGCTCCATCGGCACCTTGGCAGTCCAAACTATCATAGTTGCCATCCTGGTTAACATCTTCTTCCGCATCGCCAATTCCGTTACCGTTCAAATCCCAACAGCTAATGCCATCGGTGCCAGGATCGCCCTGATCTCCCTTTTCCCCGGTAATACTATCGCCTTTTGGCCCTTGATCTCCTTGTAGTCCCTTTTCCCCATCTTCTCCAGAGCATGATACCAACATTGCTCCCATGCACATTATGGCCATAGCCGTTATTCTAATTGTTTTCATATTATTTATGGTTTTATATTTCTATCAATTTTCGAATGTATAAAACTGCAACAGCTCTTTTGTGGGCCAGTTGACCTATCCTAAACATGGATTGATGAATGCAGGAAATGAATTGATGCGATGAAGGTCATAGAAAGTATATGATCTTGATTCTTCATTAATCCAACAAAATGAATATTACTTAGTTAGCGCATCTGTTTAACACTTATGGCACAAATCCTTCCGAATCCAATCATAGCATTCCAACAAAAAAAAGCTGGGCAATTGCCCAGCTTTTACGCTAATGGTTAGGTTGCCCCAAGGGGGAAAAATATCCTTTACTATCTATTCCAAACCAAAATAAGCGGCCACAGCATGGTAATCGTTTGTATCCACCCCAGCAGCTTTAAGTTCATTTAAAACACTTTCTTGGGTGCCTTTGTTTCCTAATATGGGAGATTCAACAGCTATAACATGAAAGTAAACGAACAATCCATCTGGTACTATAAAGGCAGAATTGTCAGCTGAGTTCCAAAATAAAACATTTACTTCATGCGAAGCTGCATCTATATAAAGAGAGGTATATACTGTATTGGCTATTGGTCCAGGCACTGGGAACAAATTACCATTAGCAGTTTCCAGATAGAAGAAATAAGCATAATCATTTACAGTTCCTGGTGGAGTTTCCAAAGGAATAATTAGTTCAGAACCCGTAAATCCAGCCAGTAATGTTCTCCACCTTTCCACATTGGCATTGCCATCTTGACCATTTTGACCAGGGGCACCTTGACAGTCCAAAGCATCCACAACACCATCCAAGTTGAGATCCTCATTGTTTGCATCTACCGTAATGTCTCCAACTCCATTCCCATTCAAGTCCCAACAGCTAATGCCATCAGCACCAGGATCGCCCTGATCTCCCTGATCTCCCTTATCCCCCTTAATACTATCGCCTTGCGGTCCTGGTTTTCCTTGTATTCCCTGTTCTCCATCGGAACCAGAACAAGAAGCCAATGTGATTGTCATTGCTAACATGGCCACACTAAATAATTTCAAATTTTTCATACTATTTTTGTTTAAATATGGGTTATTACTGGACCAAAAGTATGTTGGAAAACCATTTGTTTTGGGGCCCAACTAACCTAGGTGGGCTATCATTTGATGAATGGTACAAATGAATTGACGACAATATAAAAATGTAAGTATTTTCTTTCTTTTTTAAAATGCTGCCAATAAAAAAAGCCCCTGATTGGGGCCTTTATTTCCTTTAAAAAAGGGTTGTTCTATTTGAAATCCACTTTTACCAATTGTTTCCTCCCCCCTCTTTTCGCATAAAATAGCATTTTATCTTCCATCTCATCTTTAAGTGGTTTGGAAACCATTAGTGGTAATCTGGCTTCTTGCTGATCTATGATCTTTTCATAGTCCATTGCCCCATTTTCATCCAAAGAAATCAGGAAAACGTTTCGGTTTCTGCTGAACCCTTGCTTAAAAATCAATCGTTCGTTGTTGATCAACTGTGGGTTTTCAGCAGCAGTACAAATAAAGAAATAGGTGTTGCCATCTTTACAGTATGAACTGTACGAAGCGTAGGCCCCATCCCCTTGGGTAACTTCGGTCTTATTAATGTTCCTTGCCCATTCCATGGTTCCCTTCGAATCCAATTTAACACTGACAATATCGTTGTGATGGTAACGTTCGATTCTTATCCGCTGACCCGCCCCTGTGGTTTCCAAACCAGTGGTAACGAAGTATTCCTCTGCGTTGAAGAAAATTTCGCCTTTATCCGTCACCTCCACTCCCTTAAAAACCAGGTTTTTGATATCCTTGTCTTCTTCCCGGCCAAATTTATCGTCCATAAACTGTTGTGAGAAGGGATTGTATTTCTGCGACTTAATATTCAATGAATTCGGGTTCACATCAAAATAAGCGATGCCGTTATACCTGTTGTCCTTTCTATCCGCATAAAAACCTACACAAACCAGCTTATCTTTGATAAGAACCGGATACAGCGCTTCGGGATATTTACCAGGATCTACAAAGGACTGTGTTTGACTTCCATATTGCGAAACTTTGATCAGTTCGTACTGAAACTTTCTTTCATCTACCCTAAAGCGTCTCTTTTTAAAGTAGGCCTTTCCCACAATATACGCGGTTTGTAGGTCGGGTGAAAAAGCCACGTTCTCAAAAGCATAGTTCTTCTCTTCGATTTCATCGGAAAAATCGTATTCAAACTTTTTATTGAGAGCCGTATCGAACAGATGGATTATATGTTTGTTGCTCTTCCCTCTTTTGTGATGCGTACTGATTACAAATCCTGTTTTGTCTTCATTAAAAAGAATGGCCGTAGTAAATCCTCGTGAAAAATCACGGTTATAGTAATTTTTCCCTACAGGATTGTTTACCTCTTCGGAAGCAATGGAAAGTAGTTTCTTCTCCTTGAAATTGAAGTCGATAATTGGGCTCGTATGCACCCAGTATTCATATTCACCTCTGTTGGGATTGTATTTCAGAAACAAGAGATTCAACTGGCCATTTTTTAGAAACCCGTTCACAAAATCCGACCCCTTCAGCTTATAGTTGTATTCGGATACCAGTTCCAAATCACTGTTATACTTTTCAATGAGATACCCTTTGGGTTTAAGAATCAATCCTTGATAGTAGGAACGCACCAAAACATAACCTCCAGAATCATCTTCATCAATAGCAACAAGGTTGGAATAGCGGTACCTGTCTCGATATTTTTCCCCAAAATCGTAAGAAACCGGCATTTTTTGCGCATTCGCGCCCATGCCTGTCAGCACAAAGCAAAATAGTAGGAATAGGTTTTTTTTCATGGTCTGGCTTGGTTAAGCCAATGGTTATGATCCAGGGAAATTTGCTTTTCGTTTTTCCAAAAATGCGGAGGTACCTTCTTTAAAATCCTCGGTTCCAAAGCAATTGCCAAAAGCATCAATTTCCACCGAATAGCCATCAGCGTCATACTTAAAACCAGCATTTATTGCTTTTATTGCGTGTTTTATGGCCACTGAGGAATTATTCGATATCCTGCTTGCAATTTTTCGGCATAATGGCAATAATTCCTCACTGGATACTACATGATTTACCAATCCATAACCAAAGGCTTTATCGGAATCGACCATACCGGCCGTCATGATCATTTCCATGGCTCTTCCCTTGCCAACCAATTGGGGTAAACGCTGCGTACCGCCATAACCGGGAATTACACCTAAGGAGACTTCGGGCAAGCCCATTCTTGCATTACTACTGGCAACTCGAAAATGACATGCCATGGCCAACTCCAAACCACCACCTAGTGCAAAACCATTTATTCCCGCAATAACGGGCGTGGAAAGGTTTTCTACAAAATCGAAGAGGTTTCGCTGCCCCGCGGCGGCAAGCTGACGGCCTTCTTTTATAGAAAAATCTGCAAATTCAGAAATATCTGCACCTGCCACAAAGGCTTTTTCCCCGCTTCCGGTTATAATAATTACCTTAATCTCATTATCCTCATCCAATTCTTTAAAGGCTACGTGTAGCTCTTCAATAGTTCGTTTGTTGAGGGCATTGAGCTTTTTGGGTCTATTTATGGTTATGGTGGCCAAATTGTTCTCTTCTTCAATGTAAATGTTTTCAAAATCCATATATACTGATGTTTGAGACGGCCTATCAAATATCCGCCATTATTGTTTATGCTCTTTTGGAAACTCGATGGTAAAAACAGTTCCCTTTCCAACTTTTGAGGTAAAGTTAATGGTTCCTCCATAGTTTTCCACAATGTTCTTTACCATACCTAAGCCTAACCCCGTTCCGCTGGATTTAGTAGTGAACTTAGGTTCAAAAATACGGTGCTTATATTCGTCCGCGATACCGAGACCATTGTCCGCGATAGATATTTTTACATGTTCGCCCACGGTTGCAACGGTTACCAAGATTCTGGGTGATTCGACATCCGGTACCGCTTGTATCGCGTTTTTTACCAAATTGGTAATTACCCGAATCAGTTGTGTCCGGTCCAATTTGGCTACAATTTCTTCTTCGTCAGCTATAAAATGAATATAATCCTCATTGAAAATCTCCAGGGCCAATCGTACCACTTTGACCACGTTCAAGGTCTCGTTTTGCTGGGCAGGCATATCCGCAAAACTGGAGAATGCAGTGGCAATGTTGCTCATGGTGTCTATCTGCTGAATCAAGGTTTTGGAAAACTCCTTGACCTTTTTCTGTATATCGGGGTCTTTGGGGTCGAACTTACGTTCAAAACTCTGCACAGTAAGACGCAAAGGAGTTAAAGGGTTTTTAATTTCGTGCGCCACCTGTTTGGCCATTTCCCGCCAAGCTTGTTCCCGTTCACTTCGGGCCAACTTTACGGCACTTTCCTCCAACTCATCAATCATTCTGTTGTACGAATCCACCAATTTGCCGATTTCCTCACCTGGGCTTTCCAAATAAATCTTTTCATTCTGTTGGGTCAGGTTTGTCCGGTACATCTTATCCGATATGGTCTGAAGCGATCTTGTAATATATTTTGAAATGAAATATGCCAGGATAATGGCAACTATCAGCATTAAAACATATACCATTCCCAACCTAAAAAGAAATTCCTTCAACTCCATATTATTGAAGGTATTGTCTTCAAAATAGGGGAGATGCAATATACCGATAGGCTTAAACTTGAGGTCGTAGATATAGGTATAGGTTGACTGATAGTTATCTCCCGCGGCCCTTTTTTCCTCAACAAATCGGGTTTCGCCACTCTCTCTTAAAAAATTCAGCACTTCTGCATCAAGACAGGTCGCAATTGTGTTCGAATCAAAACTGGGTCTTGAGTTTTTGACCAAATTACCCTCCAGGTCGTAAATATTGAAGTTTACATTTTGGATATTGGCTATCTTATATATGTCTTCACTGAAAATAAGATGCAGATTTTCTGTGGTTATGGGATAGGTAGTCTCCTTTATGGTATAGTTGATGCTTTTGATCAACTGTTCCTCCTTTCGCTCCAATCTTTCCGTGTGATAATCGTTTCCCTGCTCTTTATACTGGTAGACCGTTACACCGGCAATCAAGATAGAAGCGACCACCACCAATGTAATCATGGCAAAGAATATGCGTGACCGTAAGGAAAGTTTTCTTAACAAGCTCGCTTGATTTGATGTTAAATTTAAGCAATTATCGAGCCAAGCCGAGATTTCTTTCGAGTTGTTTTCAGCTAGGCGTTGGGGTTTCGGTCCCTTACCTTTTTATACCATCGGATTCCGAGCATCAACAGAATCATCAACACAAACATGCCGACAATACCATAAATCCAATTGAAAGCACTTTTTAAAACGACCAAAAACACGACGGCAAAAAGAATAATGGTGGCTACCTCATTCCAAATTCGCATAAATTTTGAGGTGTATTTAACCTCATCCCGCTGTAATTGCTTAAAAATTTGATGACATTTAAAATGATACCCGAAAAGCAGTAGTACAAAAGCCAGTTTAACATGCATCCAAGGCTGCTGTAGCCAAGCCGGCATTAAAATCAAAAGCCAAATGGCCGTAAGCGTACATAAAATAGCTGACGGCCAAGTAATGATATACCACAATCGTTTCGTCATCAACTTTAGTTGATCGGAAAGGATTTCCTTATCCGGTGATGGTTTTTGAGAAGCTTCAATATGATAGATAAAGAGCCGGGGTATGTAGAATAAACCTGCGAACCAGGTTACCACAAAAATGAGGTGCAACGATTTTATATATGGATATAGCAATTGCTCAGTTTTTATGTTTTACATCCGGATAGCGCCAATGCCATTCTCCCAGAGTTTGGCATTAAAATTAGGTATTTCTGTATTCATTAGAACTTCTGCACGCTGTTTTAATCCAACCCATTGTGCGTCCAGTTCTGCCTTTCTATCTTTGGATGGTCGATTAATTTGAGGCAAGGCACTATTGCTATGGTTCATCACGAATAGGTATTCCGCAGTAAATTTATTGGGGAAGTTCTCCACATCGTCATAAGCTTGTGATTTTCGCTGTACCATTTCCCCATCCCATGTTTTTAATTTATCGAGCAATGCTTGGCCTTCCTTTTTAAGATCTTCATCAGTCAAATCCTTTAATAGTTTCCCTAATTGACCTTGCACTTCTTTCAATTTGTTCACTTTGTTGTGCATATCGGTTAGTTTGGCCTCGAAATCGTTCATGATGGCATCAAATTCAGCAAAACGTTCCTGAGTTACGTTTGTACCCGGCGTCGGAACAATGGTTCCCTGTACTGAAACAGTCTCCCCTCCTGCTTTTAAATTGATGGTATAATTTCCTGGCGGTACTTTATGGCCTGTAAAATTGGCTTCGATATAAACTCCCGGCACTCCCGGAACAATCGTGGTTTTTAAATCCCAAACAAAACGGTTCAATCCTTTGTCCGCTCCCAAAACAGGAGCTGGTGGAGCATCACCACCATTATGTGGAACATAATCTTCATCTTTTTTTGATGTAAAACTTCTGACTACCTTACCTTGACTGTTCAAAATCTCCATGGTTACCTCGGTAGAATCCATTTTTTCTGGAAGGTTATAGTAAATCACCATGCCATTGGCTGGATTTACCCCTTCAAAAGCACTGGTTCCTGTAACGCTTTTGGAAGAGTTGTTCAGTTGACTTCCCCAATTACCGTGAATGGCTTCTTCTGGTTTGTAAATTTGCAATCCTTTGCGATTTCCTTCGTATTGAGAAAGTGTAGTGATGTTGTCCAAAATCCAGAAAGATCTTCCCGATGTTGCCACAATCAAATCCCCCTGATGCACCTTTAAATCAGTAATCGGAGTTTTAGGCAGATTTAATTGTAACGGTTCCCATTTTTTTCCATCGTTCCATGAAACATAAAGTCCTTTTTCGGTACCTGCATACAACAATCCTTTTTGCTCTTCGTCTTCACGCACTACTCGTGTAAAGGCTCCGTAGGGAATTCCTTCGCTGATGTTCGTCCAACTTTTTCCGTAATCGGTGCTCTTATATAAGCCTGGGGTATAATCATTGAACTTGTATCTTGTAGTGGCAATATAAATGGTGCTTGGGTCGTGAGGTGATACTTCAATGGCGTTCACCAAACATTCCTTTAACCCCTTTGGGGTTATATTTTCCCAAGATTGCCCGCCATTTTTGGTAATATGCACCAAACCATCGTCACTGCCTGTGATCAAAACTCCTTTTTCATGGGGCGATTCAATAATATAGGCCAAGGTTCCGTAGTTTTCAGCACCTACGGCTTCGTTGGTGTAAGGGCCACCACCTTTTCCTTGCAATTCATCTTGATCTCTGGTAAGGTCTGGGGATATTTCTTCCCAAGTCACACCGTTGTCCCTAGTTCTTAACACCAATTGTGCTCCATGATAAAAAGTACCAGGCTCGTGCTTGGACCAGATCACTGGAGCATTCCAATTGTAAAGGTATTTCATGTCGCGCGCATCACGACCCAAATATTGAATAGGAGCCGCCATGACTTTGCTGGACATTTTGGATTCCATATCCAACAGCTCTATGGTCCCCAAATAGCTTCCACCCATTACATAACGGGGATCATCGGGGTCAAAAGCCAAAAAGGCGCTCTCACCCCCTGCGGAGTAGTGCCAATCTTCTCGACCAATACTCCATCGACCTATAGAAAGACTTGCTATTTTAACAGAAGTATTGTCCTGCTGACCACCATAAATATTGTATGGAAAAAGATTATCGGTATTGATGCGATAAAACTGTGCTGTAGGCATATTATCTAGCGGTGTCCAAGTTTTCCCATAATTAAACGTAATCGTAGCTCCACCATCATTGGCCATGACCATATTTTTCGAATCATTTGGATTAAACCACAAATCGTGTGTATCTCCATGGGGGACGGAAATGGTTTTCCAAGTTTTACCACCATCTTCGGAACGCAACATTGGGGCACTTAATACATAAACCGTGTTTTCATTATTAGGGTCGGTAAAAACTTCTATATAATACCAAGCACGCTGTACCAATCGGTTATCTCCGCTTACCATATGCCAGCTATCACCTGCATCATTGGAGACGAACAAACCCCCTTTGTCTTGGTTGGAATCACTTTCAATTAAAGCATATACCTTATTAGAATTTGCTGGGCTTACGGAAATGGCCATTTTCCCTTTTTCTTCTGGAAGACCTTTGGTCATTTCTTTCCAAGTATCCCCCCCATCGGTACTTTTATAAAGTCCGCTCCCGGGGCCACCACTGATTACTTTGTTCGGCTTACGTTGATGCTCCCACATGGCAGCATAAAGCACTAAAGGATTATTGGCGTCCATGGAAAGTTCTACGGCCCCAGTCCCTTCGTCCACATATAGGACTTTCCCCCAACTTTTCCCTCCATCCATAGAACGATACACGCCTCTTTCAGGATTTGGAGCGTACAAAGCTCCTTGGGCGGCTACATAAACAATATCTGGATTGGTAGGGTGAATAATTATTCGGGCAATATGCTGTGTTTTTTCCAACCCCAACTTTATCCAGGTTTTTCCGGCATCGTTGGATTTATACATACCATCGCCATAAGATGTCATCACGCCCCTTGGTGCATGTTCCCCCATGCCACAATACACAATATTTGGGCTGGATTGGGAGACTGAAACCGCACCCACGGAACCCATTTCAAAAAAGCCATCCGAAATGTTTTCCCACTGACCTCCTGCGTTAGTGGTTTTCCAAAGTCCGCCACCAGTGGTTCCCATATAATATGTAAGTGGGTCACCCACGACACCGCTTGCCGTTACGGAACGTCCACCCCTAAATGGGCCGATGTTTCTAAATTTCATGGAATCAAAATACTCGTTGGCGGTCTGGGCAAAGGCAGAGGTGCCCAATATGGTAAGTAACAGTAGAAGTAATCCTTTTTTCATGGTTAAGGTTGGTTTGTAATGCTGGTATATATTGTAAAAAAAAGCCCTTATATAAAAACATAAGGGCTTTATTCATTTATTCTTCGATGCTTAAATAATCCAATTTAAGTTGATTGAACTCTGCATTGAAAGCCGAAATCTCCTTATCGACCAAGGCATCAAAAGCGTTCAATTGCGCGTTGATTTTTCCTGACATCTCATTTTTCACAGCGATATCCTGCTCTGTTGGCGGGAAATCATCAAAGGAAACCAAACTGTTCAAATGCGCTAATTTATTGGTCAACTTGATGGGAAAGTTCAATGGGTCCTGACGACTTCTATTCTTGGTTTGATACAATTCTTTTTCGATAGCACTGAATTCTTCCTTCATCTTTTTGGCTTTCTCCACCAAAGCTTTTGTTGCTTCATCGTCTTTATACTTTTTGATGAACTCATCTAACTTGCCATTAATAGCTCTAATCTTTTTGATAGATTGATGTGCCCTGTCCACAGTTTCGTTCACTTCGGTGATGAAATCGTATTGCTTTTGCATATCAGCCACAGTAACCTCGGCCCTTGGATCAGGAAGGATGGTAAAGTTTTCCGTTTGGGTCTCGCCGTTTACATTCAAGCTAACCTTGTATGTTCCAGGAACGGCTTTTGGCCCTCTTAAGTTGGCCCCCCAAAGAATCATACCCTTCAACATTTCGGCTCCCTTACCTCGTGTATCCCAAACGTAGGTATTACCTCCTTTTTTAGCCTCCAGCTTTTTATCTTTATCCTCGGCATAAGTACTGTACGTAGCCAAAGTATCTCCGTTCATTTTGGTATAGGTCAAAGCAATGCTGTCCTTTTCGGAGAAATCTTTTAGGTAAAAATGAGTGATTACACCGTTTGCCAAATTTTCGCCTTCTGTTTTGGAAGGTCTAGTTGCAGCTCTACCTTTGGTTCTGTAACTATCTCTTGGCTTGTACAAAATGGCATCTGCAGATTTCTTGGCATTATCCAATTGATGTAACACGGTAAGGTCATCAATCACCCAAACACTTCTACCTTGGGTCGCTACAATCAAGTTATTGTCTTTAATGGTCAAATCCGTAATGGGAACGATAGGCAAGTTCAACTGAAACTTTTCCCAGTTGGCTCCATCATTAAAAGAGATATACATTCCGGTTTCCGTTCCTGCATACAATAGCCCTTTTCGTTTTGGGTCTTCCCTTACCACGCGGGTAAAGTGTTCATCTTCTATTCCATTGGTAATTTTTGTCCAAGTTTTTCCGTAATCGGTAGTCTTGTACAGGTATGGGGCGAAATCACCCAACTTGTAACGAGTAGCGGCCACATAGCAAGTGCCTTCATCAAAAGCAGAAGGTTCAATACTATTGATCATGTTCCACTCCGGCATGTTGGGCGGGGTAACATTTTCCCATGTTTGTCCACCGTCCTTTGTTACGTGAATCAACCCGTCATCACTACCTACCCAAAGCAATCCTTCTTTTAAAGGGCTTTCGTTGGCAGCGAAAATGGTACAGTAATATTCTACACTGGTGTTATCCTGTGTAATCGGTCCGCCACTGGAAACCAATTTTGTGGGATCGTTACGGGTAAGGTCATCACTCAACAATTCCCAACTTTGACCTTCATTGGTAGACATGTGCACGTGGTTAGAGAAGGTATATAGTTTTTTAGGATCGTGCTTGCTGAACATGATTGGGTAGTTCCACTGAAAACGATATTTCATTCCCTCGGCACCATAACCCATAGGGTTATCTGGCCAAACATTTACCGCTCTTCTGGTATTTTTAGCATGGTTAATGCGGGTAAGAAATCCACCATAACTACCTCCGTACACAATATCATCGTTAGTTGGGTCTACAGCAATATGGGCTGACTCGCCTCCTGCCGTTGATTCCCAATCATCCTCCCCAATGGAACCATCGTCGCTTCTATAATTGATTCTTACCGTTGAGTTATCCTGCTGGGCCACATAAATACGATATGGAAAAGCATTATCCGTAGTAACCCTATAAAACTGTGCTGTTGGTTGGTTGTGATAGGTACTCCAAGTTTCTCCGCCATCATAACTTACCTGAGCGCCACCATCATCGGCCATAATCATACGGTTGGAATCTTCTGGAGCAATCCAAAGATCATGGTGGTCACCATGCGGAGCATTGGAAGATTCAAATGTTTTACCTCCATCTGTACTTTTGTGATAACTCACATTTAGCACATATACTACATCTTCATCGTTGGTATCGGCATAAATTCTGGTGTAGTACCAAGCTCTTTGTCTTAGGCTTCTATCACTATTGATAAGGTTCCATGTTTTACCAGCATCTTCCGAGCGGTACAAACCCCCTTTTTCTTTGTTTTCTACCATGGCCCAAACCCTGTTACTATTTTGGGGCGAAACAGCTACTCCGATAATCCCTAAAGTATCGGTTGCAAAACCTTCGTTGTTGGAAATCTCGGTCCATGTTTCTCCACTATCGGTACTTTTCCATAGGGCAGAACCTTCTCCACCGCTATTCAAACTATAGGGCGTTCGTTCAATTCTCCATGTAGATGCGTATAAAATTCTTGGGTTGTTAGGGTCAAAAGTCAAATCAACCGCTCCAGCCATATCGTTGGCATAGAGCACTTTTTTCCATGACTCCCCTCCGTCTGTACTTTTGTAAACGCCTCTTTCTTCAGTGGGCTTGTATAAATTACCCATTACTGCGGCATACACAATATTGTGGTCCTTGGGGTGGATTCTCATACGGGAAATATGACGGCTTTTGTCCAAGCCCAAAGATTTCCATGTTTTTCCCGCATCTTCAGTTTTCCAAACACCATATCCTGATGAAACATTACCTCTAACCGTTTGTTCTCCTCCACCCACATAAATTACATTATGATCGCTTTGAGACACCGCAACGGCACCGATACTTCCACCAAAATAACCATCGGATATATTTTCCCAGGAACGGCCTCCATCGGTAGTTCTCCACACACCACCACCAGTGGCTCCAAAATAATATAGGTTGGGTTCTCCCGGTACTCCGGCAACTGTTCCGGAACGACCTCCACGGAAAGGACCGATCAATCGGTAGTCTAAGCTTGAGTAAAGTTCTTCGGGATATTCCGGTGCGCTTTGTTTTTTGTTCTTGCGCTGGGAATGCATTGGGGTAATAAACAATGTTGCGGTAAGCAAGAGCATACCGATTTTGAAAAAGCAAATCTTCATTTTAAAAGTGTTGAGTTAGTCTGCCTTAAAAGTAGTGAAAAAGCAGCAAAAAAAGTTATCCAATATTTTGTACTTTAACCTCGCAGATAAAAATCAAAGATTAAACCATGCTCAAATTTTTTAAGTTCGCAATTTTACTTTTAATAGTTGCAGCTTGTAAAGACCAATCAAACAAAAAAGAAGAAACAGCAACTACCACATCCGAAGAGAAAAAATCTGAATGGACCTACCTTTTTGATGGCACCAGTCTGGAAGGCTGGCGAGGCTACAACATGGACTCCCTTCCTCCCGGATGGACGATAAAAGACAGTGTCCTCACTTTTGATACCGAATTGGGACTGGAACAGGATTATACCGGTGGGAAAGATATTATTTATGGAGCCGAAGAGTTCGATAATTTTGAACTCTACTTGGAATGGAAAATACCCGAAGGAGCCAATAGTGGTATTTTTTATCATGTAAGAGAAGGATATGATGGCCCTCCCGAAGTGGCCCCGGAATATCAGTTGATTGATGATGAAAACTATGCCAACATCCACGATTTGGTAGGGTACAATTCTCAGTTTGGTGCCGAGCATCCCGAGTTGCTTCAAGACTGGCAAAAAACGGGAGCTGATTATGCCATGCATACAGCGGACGAATCTCAAAAGCAATTAAATCCGGTAGGTGAATGGAATTCCTCTAAAATTGTATTCACTCCAGAAAAAGTGGAACACTGGTTCAACGGCAAAAAACTGTTGGAATTTGTGCCGTGGTCCGAAGATTGGAAAGCCAAAAAGAATTCAGGGAAATGGGACAGTTCCCCTGATTACGGAAAATACAAAACGGGCTACATTGCCTTGCAAGATCATTCCAGTCCAATTTGGTTCAGAAACATAAAAATTAAAAAACTATAACCTCCAGACGATGAACAAAAGAGAATTTATCAAGAAAAGTAGTGTTGGGGCACTCGGCATTATGTTTGCTCCTTCCATTTTAAAAGCAGGATTTCCAAAAGATAAGCTTAGAACGGCCCACATTGGGGTCGGTAATATGGGAATGGAGGATTTAAAGGCAGTTTCATCCCACGAAGCAGTTGAAGTAATCGCACTTTGCGATGTAGATGCTATTAATCTCTCAGCGGCACATAAAATGCATCCAGGAGCTCGTATCTTTTTTGATTACCGCGCCATGTTGGAAGAAATGGGAGACGAAATTGATGCCGTTATTGTTTCCACGCCCGATCATACGCATGCACCAGCATCGTTGATGGCGATGAACATGAACAAGCCCGTATACTGTCAAAAACCATTGACCCACTATGTTTCCGAATCTAGGGAGATGAAAAAAATGGCTGCCGAAAAAGGTTTGGTCACTCAAATGGGTATTCAGGTGCATTCGTTTTACGATTACAAACTGGCCACACTTTTGATTCAATCCGGCATTATCGGAAAAGTACACACCGTGCATGCATGGTCTCCCAAAAACTGGGGGTATGATGGCCCGTTGCCCGAAGGTGAAGAACCTGTTCCAGACCAACTGGATTGGAACCTTTGGTTGGGTACCTCTAAACAAAGACCATATAAAGATGGAATGTACCATCCCGGAAACTGGAGAAAATTGATGGATTACGGTTGTGGCACTTTGGGCGATATGGGGGTTCATATTTTTGATACGCCATACAATGCATTGGAGCTGGATGTTCCAAGAACCATTATGACCCAGTGCCGACCCACCAACGGTTTTGGTTTCCCAGAAAATAATACCGTTACCTATGAGTTCCCAGGCACCCAATACACAGGCCAATCTCTAAAATGGATTTGGTACGATGGTCCCGGTGCTCCAGAAATGCACGAAGACCTTATGTTACCTGGAATGGAAATGAAAAAAGATAAAAACTCCGCAGATAAGAGTGATGAAAATAGTATTTCCTTGGATGCAGGAGTAGCAGGTGAGAATGAACTACCGGAACAAGGAGCCATGTTCGTAGGCACAAAAGGGCGATTGTTGCTACCCCACTTTATGCAACTACCAAAGAAAATACGAAAAGGGAAATATGTAGATATCTCCAAAGAAATCGCCAAGGTTTCCGAAGCGCACAATCTGGGAGAACCCATCAGAAATTATGCTACTGAAGGACCTAAGCATTACCATCAGTTTGTAGATGCATGTTTGGGCAAGGACACCACAACTGCTCCTTTTGATTATGCCGCCAGACTGACGGAAACCATTTTATTGGGTACCATTGCAGGTCGTTTCCCTGGTGAAACATTGCATTGGAATGCCGAGACTGCCCAATTCCAAGAAGAAAAGGCCAATAAATATTTGTCTGGAGACTATCGGGATTTTTAATACCTTCAGCTTTGATGTCATCCAAGCAAGAATATTGGTTGAGCGGTCCCATACCCGATGTACCTGCACTTTTACAACCTGCTGCACATGCCCTGTTGCAATCTGTTCGGGAAATAAAGACCTATCTAACGGATTTTCCAGAAGATAGACTTTGGGAAAAACCATATGGCAGAGCATCGGTAGGGTTCCATCTTAGGCATATTACCGGGGTTCTGGACCGTATGCTCAGCTATGCCGACATGAAGGCGTTGACAGCGGAACAATTTGATTATTTGAAGAACGAGGGCAACGGTGAAAACGCACCCTCTTCTGAAAAATTAATAGATGATTTTGAAGTAAAAGTGAATCAAGCCCTGGAATATTTTAAAAATACTCCAGAATCCATATTAACTGAAGAACGTTTTGTGGGTCGTAAAAAATTGCCCTCAACCGTTATTGGTTTGTTGTTTCATGCAGCCGAGCATGGCCAAAGACATGTTGGACAACTACTGGTGACAGTAAGTGTTTTGAAAAATAAATAAAAAGAAATGGGCAAACTCATCCAACGTTATTGTTTGTTGTTTTACATATTCCCAGCAGTAATGCTTGCACAAAATAGACTTAGAGATCATGGTGTTGAAATCGGAGTATTACAACCAGGACAGTTCAATGCAATAACAGACGTCCCCGGTGTCCAAGTTGGCCATACCACTATAATTCAAGGGAGTGACATTAAAACTGGAGTCACCTCGATTTTACCGCATTCCGGAAATATTTTTCAAGAAAAAGTACCTGCAGCTATCTATGTGGGCAACGGATTTGGTAAACTCGCTGGGTATACCCAAGTAAAAGAGTTGGGTAACTTGGAAACACCCATCATATTGACCAATACTTTGAGTGTTCCCACGGCGGTTAATGCCCTTATCAGTTACACCCTCAATCAACCTGAAAACGAAAATGTCCGTTCCGTGAATGCAGTGGTCGGGGAAACCAACGATGGTTATCTCAATGACATCAGGGGAAGACATATCACAGAAGAGCACGTACTTGAAGCAATCAACAATGCAGAAACCGGACCAGTAAAAGAAGGTAGCGTAGGAGCCGGTACAGGAACCATTTGCTTTGGTTTTAAAGGAGGCATCGGAACATCATCCAGAGTACTGCCGAAAAAATCGGGAGGTTATACGGTAGGTGTTTTAGTCCAGACCAATTTTGGTGGGGTGATGCAAGTTGCTGGTGTCGAAGTCGGCAAAAAATTGGGGCACTATTCCAATAGTTTTAAATATTCTCCTGATGGTTCGTGCATGATGGTTGTGCTTACCGATGCACCTTTGGACTCTAGAAATTTGGAGCGTTTGGCCAAACGGGCTATGTTAGGGCTTTCGAGAACCGGAGGAATCGCAAGCAATGGTAGTGGTGATTATGTGATCGCGGTTTCTACAGCAGAGGCATGTCGAATTCCTTATGAATCTGACAATCCTATTCAAAATATACCTAGCTTGAGAAATGAAGCAATGACCTCACTTTTTTTAGCTACCATTGAAGCTACCGAGGAAGCAATTCTCAACTCCCTGTTTGCAGGTGAAACTATTGTTGGACGTGATGGACATAAAATTGAAGCGCTTCCTAAAGAAAAAGTAATGGAAATGTTGAGAGAGGCCGGGAAAATAGACTGATGATATGCCATCTGTAACAAACCTTTGGCATTTCACACTAATCTAATGGAAGCAAGCTTCTTTTTTTTATAAATTAAGCATCATTTAAACTAAAAACACTACCATGGATATTTTTGGAAAAATAAAGGAAAAACTCAGCAATGAGTTTATTGACATTGTTGAGTGGCTCGATTATACCGATGACACCATTGCGTATAGATTTGAGCGCTATCAAAACGAAATCAAGAACGGGGCAAAACTGATTGTCCGCGAAGGACAGACCGCAGTTTTTATCAATGAAGGTCAATTGGCCGATGTGTTCGAACCCGGTACTTACGACCTTACCACCCAAAACCTTCCGATTTTGGCAACCTTAAAAGGTTGGAAATATGGTTTTAACTCTCCCTTTAAAGCAGAGGTATATTTTGTAAACACCCATCTTTTTACCGATGAAAAATGGGGGACCAAGAGCCCCATCACTTTAAGTGATGACCGATTTGGACTTGTGGAAATACGTGCCTTTGGAACCTATGCCTTCAAAATTTCCGATGCAGGCAAGTTTATAAAGGATATTGTAGGGACAGACAGCAACTTCACGAATTTCGAGATCAATGAGCACTTAAAAAGTTTGATCGCTACTCGATTCACAAATACTGTGGGCCAAGCCAATTTGCCTATTGAACTCTATGCCGCCAATACCACCGAGCTATCGGACACCTGCCGGGAAGTAATGGCGCCTGAGTTTGAAAGTGTTGGTATATCCTTGGAGAAATTCTATATCGAAAATGTTTCCATGCCTGAGGATCTTAAGAAAGAAATCTTCGAGTACAGCCGAATCGACAAGCTTGACTTGGATAAATTGACCAAGTTCAAAACAGCCAAAGCCATCGAAGCCGCCGCCCAAAACGAAGGCGGAACCGCTGGAGCTGGAATGGGAATGGGAATGGGATTTGTACTGGCCCAGCAAATGGGCGGAATGATGGGCGGAACCACTCAAGCTGCTCCGCAACAAGTTGCTCAACCTGTAGGAGGTGCAGTACCACCACCGATGCCTACGCAAACTATGTACTACTATGCAACCAATGGAACCCAACATGGCCCGGTGACCTTTGAGCAAATGCAGTCCCTTTTTGCATCGCGAACCATCAACCGTGACAGCTTGGTCTGGAAACAGGGTATGTCCGCATGGACAGCTTTGAAAGAAATAGAGGAATTGAAATCCTTTTTAGGTGGCAATACCCCACCACCATTACCAACGGAATAACAATATCCAATGTCATTTCGAAATGAGTTGCTTAGCAACGATTGAGAAATCTCATTACTAAAAACACTTTTGAGATTTCTCACTTTCGTTCGAAATGACATTGAATCTCAATTGATATAGATTTCCGCATACGCGAAAATGGACCTATGGAAGAACAAAAAATCCAAAAGACCGAACTTAAAAAGGCCTGTGTCAATTGTGGGGCCGAACTCAAGTACAAACCCGGTACAACAAGCATCACATGCGAATATTGTGGCCATGAGGAGGCCATTTCGCTAGATGAAAATGGATTTCAGGAGCTTGAACTATACCCATACTTTGAAGAAATGGGTGCCCAAAAACACAGTGAGGAGATTTCCATGCTACACTGTAAAAATTGTGGCGCGGACCAACATGTGGAGGAAAACTATAAATCACTTCATTGTGTGTACTGCGGTCAACCTTTGGTTATCGAAGACGCCTATAAAGAAAATTGGATTTTGCCGGGAGCGGTCTTACCGTTTCAAATTGATCAAAAGAAATCTTTTCTCATTTTTAAAAATTGGGTAAAACGGTTGTGGTTTGCTCCGAACAACTTAAAAAAGGCAGCTTTAGACCCTCAATTTACCAAAGGACTTTATTTACCCTACTGGACTTTTGATGCGCAACTATACGCCTCCTACATTGGTCAACGGGGTGAGTATTATTACGAAACCAAAAGGGTCAGGAATTCCAATGGCAAAATGGTGACCCAACGAGTTAGGAAAACCAGATGGTATCCCGCGGCTGGAGAGGTATCAGGCTTTGTGGACGATACATTGATCAAAGCATCTCACCAAAAAACGGGACGTATTCCCTCAAAAATTTCATCTTGGGACCTTTCTAAACTCCAACCCTTTGATAGTGGGTTCCTTTCCGGATTTGTTACCGAAAAATATACCATACCATTAAAAGATGGTCACTTGCATTCCAAAGAAGTAGCAAGGGATATTGCGGATTCCTGGTGCAGACGTGATATTGGCGGCGATACTCAGCGCGTAACCTCCATGGACATGAAATTGACCGAGGAGACCTTCAAGCATATCCTATTGCCTGTCTATGTGAGTGCATACCGTTATAACGGAAAGGAATACAACTTTTTCATCAACGGGGACAATGGCCGCATCTCTGGAAGTCGCCCGTATAGTTTTTGGAAGATTTTCTTTACCGTGCTAGCTGTGCTTGCAGTTATTGGTGTGATTGTATTCTTTGCTAATAAATGATACCTTAATCCAAAAACACCAAACAAACAGGGTTCGGGTGTTTGGTCTCATTCAAAAAGGTCAATGTCCCTTTTTCCATATCTCTTTTGAAAACGGCTATATTGCTTGTCTTTTTATTGGCCACCAATAAATATTCACCTGTTGGGTCCATGGAAAAGTTTCTCGGCCAATCCCCGTGGACCGATTCCCTTCCTATCAATTCCAATTGACCGGAAGCAGGGTCGACTGCAAAAATTACAATGGTGTTTTCCCCACGATTGGAACCATACAAAAACTTTCCATCCGCTGACAAGTGAAGGTCGGCACAAAAGCTCTCCCCATCAAAACCAGCATCCAAAGTTGAGACAACTTGAACTTCTTGATAGTTTTCATCAACATCCTTTTCAAAAACCGATATAGTACTGTTCAACTCATTGATGACGTATAGCATTTTTCCATTGTTGCCGAAAGAAAAGTGGCGTGGGCCAGCTCCATCTTCGAATGGCAAGGAATACTGTTCGGCCGGGACAAACTCTCCATTTTTTTTATTGTATCGCTTCACCGCATCCAATCCCAAATCGGTCACCATAATGCCATCAGCATTGAACTGGGCCATATGCGCATGTGAGGTTTTCACCGAATCCAAGGGTTTATGATCAATAATCTGAGGGTCATCTGCTAACGAGCCATCATCATTCAATGAAAATAGAGCCACATTGCCTCCAGTATAATTGGCAACGGCCAAATGACCATCTCCCGAAAGCGATACATGGCAAGGGTGCGCTCCTTGCGTTCCCATGCTGTTTTGAAGTTCCAAAACACCTTCCTTCAACTTAAAAGCGGTAACTCCTCCGCCCAAACTATCAAAATCGGCCGTTTCCTGAACAGCATAAAGGTTTTTCTTGTCCTTTGATATTGCCAAATAAGATGGGTTTGCAAGCTTTGCTGCCAGTTTTTGGTTGGAAAGCTCACCTGTGTTTGCATCAAAAGTGTAGGTATAGATTCCTTCGCTATCGCCATCGGTGTAGGTTCCAACAAATAAGGTGTACATGGGTTTTTCTTCAGGTTTTTCAGCGCAAGCGATTGCCAAAACAGCAGCTAAGCCTGCTAGAATAATTTTTTTCATGGTTGTTCAGTTAGACCACCCAAATTAAACATTCTAGATCAAAGAAGCGACATTTAGGAAAGCTCTGATTTGATTTCCTTTTGAAGAAAGAAACCCGTGACAATGGTAGAAAGCACATCCGCTATACAGAAAGATAACCACACCCCTATTTCTCCCATATAATGGGGAAGTATTAAAATCAAAGGAATAAAAAAGAATCCTTGTCGCGTTAAGGTCAGCAACAAGGCTGGAATGGCTTTTCCAATGGCTTGAAAATAAGCGGCCCCTATCAACTGTATGGCAATAATGGGTGTTGCGGCAAACACCAAACGCATGGCCAAGGGCGTGTGCTGTAGCACAAAATTGTTGGCTTCCATTTCTTCCGCGGATAATTCGGGGCGATTACTCAAAAACAATGAGGCGATTTCTGAAGGGAAAATCATGAGTATTATAAAAACGAGCGTTGCGATCAATGCGGCATATTTAATGGCCGTGTAAATGGATTCTTTTACCCGATCATACTTTACAGCTCCATAATTGTAACCTGCGATTGGCAAAAAGCCCTGAGTAACCCCAAAAACGGGGAAGAGAGCAAACATCAACATTCTACCGATAATGGCATAAACCGCCACCATGGCCTCACCGCCCAAGTTGAACAATATATTGTTCATCAATAAATAGGTGATACTGGTTACTGCCTGTCTGGCCAAAGTAACAAAGCCCAATGAACCGATCTCTTTTAAAATGGGACGATCTAAACCGAAATGGGAGATATCAATTTTTAATTCTGAATTATCAGATAGAAAGAAATATAACACATAGAGGAAACAAAGCAGATAGCCCACTGTTGTTGCCCATGCAGCTCCGTGCATGCCCCAATCAAAAACATAAATAAAAATGTAGTCCATGAGCAGGTTGCCGATGGAAGGTATGATCATAGCTATCATTGCAAACCTTGGTTTTCCTTCGGCCCTTATCACGGTGTTTCCCATCATGCAAAGGGCCAAAAAGGGAACCCCGTACAAAATAATGGTGTAGTATATTTTTGCTGGATCAAAAATGGTTCCTTTTCCCCCAAAAGCTGGAATCAAAGTGTCCACATAATAAAGACCCAGTGCCACCATGGTTATGGTGACCACTAAGGTCAGCGTAATCTGATTACCGAAGGTTTTAAGAGCCTTTTCCTTATTGTTGGCACCCAGTGCTCGGGAAATAATACTGGAACCCCCTATCCCAATTGCCATTCCCAAGGCAGCAATAAAAAAAGAAACGGGTAGCACTACATTAATGGCCGCAATGGCAATGGAACCGATCCAGTTACCCACAAAAATGGAATCTACCAAAACGTTCAAGGACATTACCAAAATACCGATAGAGGCTGGTGCGGCCTGTTTGATCAGTAATTTTCCTATGGGTTCTTCCCCGAGATCGTTAGAGGTTATTTTGGCCATGCCAGAGATGATTCTTTGGGTAAAAAATAAAGTGAATGGTCTATCACTTCAAATCTACGACGCATCCACCAAACTACCTTTGTTCTCAGTTAGTTTTTTGGCAATACTGTCCCAAAGTTCTATTCTGAACTGAAGGGCTTTTTTGCTAAATTCGACTACGTCATCCCATTTTTTCATATCGGAACCACATAGGGCCTTGATCATACGCAATGCCAAAGGACCATGTTCGTCTCCATCCAACTCAATATGCCTTTTGAGATAGTATTCGAGTTTTTTGTATTTACGTGGACCATCTTCTCCGCTATTTTCGATGATTCCCAAAAACATATCTGGAATCAAATCTTCCCGGCCAAAGGTAAATACTGCAGCAATGATGTGTGGTTGTTGACTGTTGATGACCTCAAAAGTAAACCGAAGAAAATTCCTTTCTGCCTGATTGAGTTGGGCCTTTTCAATTTGGGTTGAAATGGTCTTTAGATCAGTAAAAGATGAAATGATGGCTTGAACTTTTTGCGTATCCGCATGTACTTCTTGCATCGCATCCAAGTACATCTCAAAATGACTTTTGGCCTCTCCTTCTTCATTGAAATCACTCTCTTCTTCCAACACGATCTCATTGATGAAACGCGCTACCGATGTATCTATAGTTGGATGCCAAGGCAGCCCAACGCAGGTTAAATGTTGCTGTAAAGCTTTTAAAAGTGACATAAAATCCCAAACGGCATAGACATGGCTCTCCATGAAGATTTTTATATCTTCCACCGACTCCAATTGAGCATAAAGTGGATGGTTCTTGAGTTGTTCACGTAGGGATTGGAGCTCATGCTCCAAATTTTCAATTTTCATTGCAGTTTTTTTGTTCTCTTCTTTTTACGGAATTTATCGGATGTTGGTTTCGGGCAGAGCGTCTTTTTCTTCCCATTCCTTTATCCATTTAGCCATAAGTTCGGCCCAATCATCACGATCGTTCAAGCATGGAATATGAATATAATCGCCACCGCCTGCTTCTTGGAATTGCTCTTTACCTTCCATGGCAATCTCTTCCAAGGTCTCCAAACAATCACTCACAAATGCTGGAGTGATAACAGCCAGTTTCTTAACTCCTTCTTCCCCAAAACGTTCAAACTCCTTGTCGGTAAAAGGTTGCAGCCACGGATCGCTGCCCAATCGTGATTGGAAAGAAGTGCTCACCTTATCCTCAGGCAAGCCTAGTTCCTTTTTAACCAATTCGGTTGTATCGAAACATTGGTGTCTATAACAGGTATGGTGAGCCACGGAATTTGTTTTGCAACATTTCCCATTCAATTGGCAATGGAATTTGGTAGGGTCCGATTTTCTGATATGACGCTCTGGTATTCCGTGATAGGAAAAAAGGATATGATCGTAGTCAAAACCCTTTAAGCCTTCGGCAATACTTTTTGATAATATTTTGATGTAATCCGGATTACTATAAAAAGCGGGCAAAGTCGTCAAGTGCATTTCGGGAAAATCCTCTTGTTGTACCTCAAGTGCTTTTACCACCACTGTTTCGTAAGAAGACATAGCGTAATGTGGATACAACGGCACCAAAAACACCTCATCAACTCCTTTATCTTTCAATTCCTGTAATCCCTCTTTTATGGACATGGAGCCATATCGCATCCCCAAAGCCACGGGCAATTCGGTATGTTTTTGAACTTTTTTCGCGAATTTTTCAGAAATAACAATCAAAGGAGAACCTTCATCCCACCAAATTTTGGAATAGGCTTCGGCTGATTTTTTGGGGCGGGTGTTCAAAATAATCCCTCGAACTATTATGTTTCTAAGGATGGGATTTACATCGATAACACGTTCGTCCATCAAAAATTCATCCAAATACGGCCTAACGTCTTTAGCAGTAGGGCTATCTGGCGACCCCAAATTGACCAATAAAACTCCTTTTTTCACGGCATTTTAGTTTAGGCCGCTAAAATACAACACGGGACCGACTTGACCTTTTTCACATCAAAATACTTTCTTATGATGAAATAATGATTTTCGATTTTGTTTAAGCTTTCTGTACACCTTGACCTTTTCTACCTATTTTTGTGAATATGGAGTCCTTTTACGACAATGTTTCCAAAGAATCTCTTATCTATTTGGGCGTAGCCCTCGTTGTGCTCATTATACTCTATTGGAGCACCTCGGTGATCTTAAAGCGTTTGGGGAAAAATCCAAAATATCTCTTGCCCAAAAGTGCTTTTAAACGGTTGGCGTTTCCTTTGATTTTAATCTTTATCTCCGTACTGCTAAGATTAAAGGCCCTGCGTGACATTTTAAACCTTGAAGATGCGGGTTTTTGGTTCAGAAAAGCGAGCACCATCCTTTTTATTTTTTCCATGGCCTGGGTAATGATCGCCTTACTGAAGATCATTAAAAATATTGTGATCAGCAATTACGACATTGGAGAAGTCGATAACCTAAAGGCAAGAAAGGTCTACACGCAGTTCACCATTCTCGAGCGTATTTTTATTTTCATAATAGTTCTACTTGGTGTAGGGTTTATATTGATGAGTTTTGAAGAAATACGCGAAGTGGGTATCAGTATTTTTGCCTCTGCAGGTGTGGCGGGTATCATTATCGGGTTTTCGGCCCAACAATTTATTGGTACTATTTTGGCGGGTATCCAAATTGCCATTGCCCAGCCCATAAAACTGGATGATGTTGTGATTGTTGAAGGTGAATGGGGCCGCATCGAGGAGATTACACTGACCTACGTAGTGGTGAGCATTTGGGACAAAAGACGTTTGATCGTTCCTACCCCCTATTTTATAAATCAACCTTTCCAGAATTGGACCAAAACCTCTTCGGATTTGATGGGAACCGTGTTTTTGTATGTGGATTACAATGTACCTTTTGATAAAATTCGGGAAGAACAAACACGTATATTACAAAATACCGACCTTTGGGATGGTAAAGTAGATGTTTTGCAGGTTACTGACACCAAACCCAACTATGTTGAGATTAGGTGCCTGATGAGCGCCAAAGATTCACCGACCGCTTGGGATTTAAGGGTACACGTCCGAGAAAAACTTATTGTGTTTTTACAAGAAAATTACCCAGAGAGCATTGCTAGAACCACGCGATTGACGGTCGAACGTAAAGATGATAATGATGAAAATTAAGATAGTTGCAGTTTTGTTGATTTTGGGAGTTGTTGCAAACGCCCAAAAAATTACCTGTTCTCCTGAGGACAAGTCGCTTTTTGAGACCAAAATCTCTGATTTAGAGCACGCAAAGGCATCGAATTTAGGTGATACCATAGCTCTAGTAGGGCAATCCTTTCTGGGAACACCCTATGTGGAAAAAACCCTGGAAGTTGGCGATACAGAAACCTTGGTCGTGAATTTTGGCGGACTGGACTGTACCACCTTTGTGGAAAACGTGATGGCGTTTAGCATGATGCTACAAAACCAGCAGAAAGATTTTGAAAATTTCACTGAAAATCTAGAAACCGTTCGGTATAGAAACGGCGATTTAAATGGATATCCCTCGCGCTTACATTACTTTACAGAGTGGATATGCAACAACGAGAAAAAGGGGTTGGTAAAAAACATCACTGCTGTACTTGGCGGAGTTGAGCTAGAAAAACCCATCAATTTTATGGGTACGCACCGCAATCTTTATCCATTTTTGGCCAGCGACGAGAATTTTGAAGCTATGTTGAAGGTCGAAAAAGAAATTGCCAAAGAAAAACTGTGTTATTTGCCGCAGGACCAAATTGAAAGCAAGGAACATCTTATCAAATCGGGAGACATTCTTGCCTTGGCCACTTCCATAAAAGGATTGGACGTTACCCATACAGGCATTGCGATTCATCAACCGGATGGTAGATTACATTTGCTTCATGCATCCAGCAAAAATGGCGAAGTGGAAATTTCCGAGTTGCCTTTGGCAGATTATCTCAAAAACATCAAAAGTAATATCGGAATAATTGTGGCAAGACCCACTTTACTTTCGTTTTAAACACCATTCCATAGCGCCTAAAAGGTGCTTTCGGAACATGGGCTCGTCATAAGTGTCTTCCGTATGGCCGCCACCTGTGTAAAAAGATCTTCCGCCATCAAACTCATGATACCATGCAATAGGATGGTTAGACCCATTGGTTCCACCTTCGTAACTACTCTCATCCAAATTGAGCAAAACGGTCACATCTGGATTTAGATTTTTATAATTGTACCACTCATCTGTCCGTGTCCAAGAATCTGGTAAATGTGCTGTTGATGGATGTGCTTTGCTTACCACATCTATTTTAGCCTTTCGAACATTCGGGTCATTGGGATGCCCGTTAAAATATCCGCCTGCCAATTTACCATACCAGGGCCAATCATATTCTGTATCGCATGCGGAATGAATTCCCAGGAAACTTCCACCTCCTTTTATATACCCTTCAAACGCCGTTTGCTGTGAATTGTTCAAAACGTCCAAGGTAGTATTCAAAAAAACAACCAGTTTGTAATTATTTAAATTTTGAGGGGTAAAATCTTCGCCCGACTCAGACTGAATTACTATAAACCCATTTTGTCTTCCGAGCTCCCTCAGGGTCCGCACCCCTTTTTCAATAGATTTATGTCGCCAGCCTTTTGTTTTGGTATAGACCAATACCAGTTCGGGCATTTTTGGGGTTTCTTCATTGGAAACAGGGTTGTCCTGCGCAAAAAGCTGTAGTACCGCACAGCATGCAATTAAGGTTAATACGATTTGTTTCATGTTGAAATTTTATGCATTTGAAGTTAAGTATTTTTTGGGAGTGGTACCGAACTTCTTTTTAAAGGAAGCTATAAAATGGCTCGCTGCACTATAGCCTACTTTTAACCCTACTTCGTTCACATTGTGCTTGCCTGTTTCCAGCATTTTCCGGGCATATTCCATTTTATAATCAAACAAAAACCCGAACACAGAGTCACCATAAATCTGTTTAAACCCTTCTTTCAACTTTTTAAGACTTAATCCAACTTCTTTGGAAAGTTCGGCCAAAGTGGGCGGCTCGGCCATACGTGAAATCATGATTTCCTTGGCCATACGAATTCGTCGTACATTATCTTCATCCGCCAAATAGGGGCATTGCTCCAAATCAGCATCTTCTGTTTTGTTAAAGTAAAGAGAAATAAGTTCGTAGACCTTTCCTTTCAGATACAATTTTTTGATGGATGGATGAAGGTTGAAATTCATCAACTGACTCAACACAACAGCAGTTGCCGGTGATACCATTTCCTGGGAGTAATATTTCTTTTCCTTGTTCTCATCACTTAAAAAAGGTATATAATCAGCTTCATCCGAAAACAGGGAATGAAACTTCCTGATAGTCATCACTACAGATACTAACCAAGAACCTGGTGAAACAACAAGGTCTAATGGCAAATCCTTTTGGGTATTGTATAAGAGTAAGGAGTTTTCCTCATTAACCTCCAAATAATAGTTCCCCTCATTAAAATTAAACTTAGATTTTCCCTTTAAACAAAAGTGGAATTGAATATAGGAACTGTCGATATCACGTTCAATAAGTTTTGGTTCTTGGGTATCATTTTGAATTTTTAGGATATAAATCCCGTCTTCGACCAAAATTTCATCATAGGAACCGCTAGCGATGTTTTTCATGTTATTTTTCAATCTAATTTTGCCTTTCAGTTAATTTAGAATCGCTCTAAATTGTGTTGTATATTATCAAATATATCAATAATAACAATGCTTTCAACCAATATTATCGAAAATAAAACATAAAATAATACTCACTGTAATTTATAGTTCCGCTAGCGTTATTTTTTGACCTATAACCCTATTACTTTTGTCTTGCGATTTATATCCTTTATGAGGAACTACCATATTTCAAAACATAATTCCTTCTATGCCATTGGTTTGAGTTACAAGAAGGCGGATGCAGAGGTGAGAGGAAAGTTCAGTCTGGATGTTCCTGCCATTGACCATATTTTGGGCAAGGCCAAGGAAATCGGAATTGATGGTCTTTTGGCGATTTCCACCTGTAACAGGACTGAACTTTACGGTTTTGCACAACACCCTTATCAGCTTATCAAGTTACTTTGTGACCAAACCAAGGGAACGGTCGAAGAATTCCAAGAGGTGGCCTATGTCTACAAAAATCACGATGCCATCTCCCACATGTTCAAAGTAGGTACTGGTCTCGATAGTCAGATTTTAGGGGATTTTGAAATCATTAGCCAAATAAAGCAAGGATTTTATCGCTCCAAAAAGCAAGAAATGGCCAATCCATTTCTGGAACGTTTGTGCAATTCGGTGATTCAGGCCAGCAAGCGTATCAAAAACGAAACGGAATTATCTTCGGGTGCTACATCGGTAGCATTTGCCTCGGTAAAATATATTTTGGACAATGTCGACGACATTTCCAACAAGAACATCTTGTTGTTCGGAACAGGTAAAATTGGAAGAAACACCTGCGAAAATTTGGTAAAGCATTCTAATAATACCCACATTACTTTAATCAACAGGACCAGAGAAAAAGCAGAAGATGTTGCAGGCAAGTTCCAGTTGACCGTTAGGGATTATGGCGATTTGCAAACAGAAATTCGCAAAGCCGATATTCTTGTGGTGGCCACCGGAGCACAATTGCCCACCGTTTCGAAAGCATTGATCTATCCAAAAAAACCATTGTTGGTTTTGGACCTGTCCGTTCCTAAAAATGTATCGGACGACGTAAAGGAATTAGATAATGTAACTTTAGTACATTTAGATCAACTATCTCAGATTACAGATGAGACCTTAACCAAGAGAAAGGAATACGTTCCAAAAGCAGAGGCTATCATAGAGAAGGTGAAAAAGGATTTTCTAAAATGGTTGGAAACCCGAAAGTTTGCCCCAGTGATCAATGCGCTCAAGGATAAGCTGAATACGATGAAAATTGAAGAAATCGATTTTCAGACCAAAAAAATTGAAGGATTTGACCAAATTCAGGCAGAAATCATCTCGGACAGAATTATTCAAAAAATTACCAAGCAGTTTGCCAACCACTTAAAGAGCAACGAGGTCGACACCGAAGACAGTCTAGAGCTTATCCAAAAAGTTTTTCAGCTAGAACTACATTCCAAATGAGCAAAATAATCCGAATTGGAACCCGCGACAGCGAACTCGCACTGTGGCAAGCCACTACCGTACAAAAAAAGTTGGAAGCACTAGGGTACGACACCATTTTGGTACCTACCAAATCTCTGGGGGACCAAGTATTGGACAAACCACTGTATGAGCTTGGAGTAACGGGTATTTTCACCAAAACTTTAGATGTGGCCCTGTTGAAAGGAGACATTGACATTGCGGTGCATTCTATGAAAGATGTACCTACCCAACTACCCAAAGGAATAGTGCAAGTAGCTGTTTTGAAACGTGCAATAACCTTTGATATTTTAGTGCACAAAGGTTCTGGATTTCTGGAATCCGATTCACCTGCAACCATTGCAACAGGTAGCTTGCGAAGAAAAGCACAATGGCTGAACAAATATCCCAATCACAAAGTGGTGGATTTAAGAGGAAATGTGAATACGCGGCTTATAAAATTGATTGAAAACGATTGGCAAGGCGCCATTTTTGCCCAGGCAGGATTGGAACGCATCAAACTATTGCCCAAAGATGCCATTCCATTGGACTGGATGATTCCCGCTCCGGCACAGGGTGCCATGCTGGTAGTTGCCAAGGAAAAGGATGATTTTACCAGAGAAGCATTGGGCAAATTGAATCATTCCGAAACTGAAATAGCAACTACCATTGAACGAGAGTTTTTACGTACGTTGGAAGGTGGTTGTACCGCTCCGATAGGCGCTTTGGCTCAAATAAAAGATAAAACGGTTTATTTTGAAGGCGTTGTTTTCTCTTTGGATGGGAAACAGAAAATTGACATAAAAAAAGAAGTGAAATTGTCCGATGCCAAAGCTCTTGGTAAAACTTCTGCCGAAGAAGTCTTGCAAAAAGGAGGTGATAAATTGATGCAGGAAATCAGAAATGAAAACAGTACTGTCCACTAAAATGCTGAGTTTGCCCCAAAAGGAACTGTTTCTAAATTCCGGTTTGGGATTGGTGGAGTACGACGCCCTAAAAATAGAGTTGCTGGATGTAGAAATTCCCTTTGATTGCCAAAACTATATTTTCACTAGCAAGAATGCGGTAAAGGCTTTTCTGAATCAAACCAAAGGTTTGGATTATTCAAAGTTCAACATCTTTTGTGTAGGTGGAAAGACAAAAGCACTTTTAGAAGAAAATGGGTTGAAAGTGGTGGAAATAGCTGAAAATGCATCAGAATTGGCAGAAAACATTATAAAACGACATCAAAACGAGACATTTGTATTCCTTTGCGGCAATAAAAGAAGGGGTGAACTCCCCGATATACTAACAAAAAACAACGTTCAGTATAAAGAATTGGAGGTGTACCACACAAATTTAAATCCAAAGGCGTTTAAACGGGATTTTGATGGTATTCTGTTCTTTAGCCCTAGTGGCATTCGAAGCTTTCTTTTGGAAAACACCTTAGGGAACTGCACATTGTTCTGTATTGGGGAAACCACGGCCACTGAAGCTCGTAAACATTCAAAAAATAGTATTCTAGCCAATAAACCAACTGTTGAAAACGTGTTGGTTCAGGCGATTAATCATTTCAAACACTTATGATAAAAAACGACTTGTTCCTAAAAGCATTAAAAGGCGAAACCGTTGAACGACCTCCCGTATGGATGATGCGACAGGCAGGGCGCTATTTGCCAGAGTTTATGGAACTCCGTAAAAAATACGATTTCTTTACCCGTTGCCAGACACCGGAACTGGCCTCCGAAATCACCGTGCAGCCCATCCGCCGATACGGAATGGATGCCGCTATTTTGTTCAGTGACATTTTAGTTATTCCGCAGGCAATGGACATCGAGGTAGAGATGAAACCTAATTTCGGACCTTATTTACCAAATCCGATCCGCTCGAAAGCCGATTTGGACAGGGTAATCGTTCCAGATATTCAAGATACGTTGGGCTATGTGATGGATGCCATTACAATGACAAAGGAAAAATTGAATGATGAAATTCCTTTGATTGGATTTGCGGGATCTCCTTGGACGCTCCTTTGTTATTGCGTGGAAGGTCAAGGCAGCAAGAGTTTTGACAAAGCCAGAGGATTTTGCTTTACGCAGCCAGAAGCTGCCCACGAATTGCTTCAAAAAATTACCGATACGACTATTGCCTACCTTAAAGCAAAGGTCAAAGCAGGTGTCAACGCCGTTCAGGTTTTTGACTCCTGGGGGGGAATGCTTTCTCCCAAGGATTACCAGGAGTTTTCCTGGAAATACATTCAGCAGATCGTGGATGCATTAAAAGATGAAGCACCTGTAATCGTCTTTGGAAAGGGATGCTGGTTCGCACTCAAGGAAATGGCGAATTCAGGTGCTTCGGCCGTTGGGGTTGATTGGACCTGTTCACCTCAAAATGCAAGATACTTAACGGGAGGAAATGTTACCCTTCAAGGTAATTTTGACCCCGCACGCTTGCTTTCGCCACCTGAGAAAATCAAGGAAATGGTCACACAAATGATTCGTGACTTTGGTAAGGACAAATACATAGTTAACCTTGGTCATGGAATTTTGCCTCATATTCCTGTGGAAAATGCAAAAGCATTTATTGATGCGGTAAAAGAATATAGGGAGTGAACCTTTTTGCTGTAATAAAGCGAGTTGATTTTAAAAATATACTGAAAGGTGTATTAATTGGATTGAGCCGGCCACACTTCATTTTACCCACCATCAAGGCGACCAAGGAATGCATAACCATTTCGACCAAAAACTATGGTAAACTGCACCATAAAAATGGTCCCGCAAATGCATTTAGACACGCTTTTTGGAATTACTTGATTGCAAAAAGGTGTTTTAAATGGCAAAGGAACGAGGAAATAGCTTTGGCATGGGCAAAAAAGGTGACCGATTGGCACGAGGATTCATTTCCAAATAAAGTGCTGCCAAAGAAAATGGATTTGCACAACAATGAAGTGGGACGATACATTTTTAGACAGCATCCTGAAAAATCAGAAAATGAAATCGTTGAGCTTTTAAATAAAATGGCTTTGGAATCCATCAAAATTGATGAGTACACATCACTTTCAGAATTTAAAAACCGAATGGTACATATTCTTTAGAAATGAAAAAGTCAGAATTATTCAAAATAAGTTATCTGAATGAGACCGATGCAGAGAATCTCTGCCATATGATGACTTCCAATACTGACATTTTTAACCGTTTTTTAACAAAAACCCTATCTCAGAATCAATCCGCAGAAAACTCTCGACTATATATTTCCAAAAAAGCTAAGGAAATAGAACAAAAAATTGAGTTTACCTATGCCATAAGGTACAAGAACAACAAAGTTATTGGACTTGTTATTCTCAAAGAATTAAACTGGGACACTGGTGAAGGAGAATTGGCTTATTGTTTGGACAAAAAACATCAAGGAAAGGGAATCATTTCTCAAAGCGTGAAAAACATTGTCGAACTGGCCTTTGAAGAACTTAAGCTCAAAAAATTAAAAATCTTTGCCCACAATAGTAATGTGGCCAGCATTAGAGTTGCCGAAAAAACGGGTTTTCTTTGGATAAAAACCTTATCCGAAGCTTATCAACCTCCAAATGAGGCTCCTCTTGATATGGAACTTTATGAATTACATTATGAAAGATAAATTTTACCAATACATTCAACAACTGCAGGACAGCATTACTTCAAAATTGGAAGAACTGGACGGAACGGCAAAGTTTCAGCAAGACCTTTGGAAACGCGAAGAAGGCGGTGGTGGCAGAACCCGTGTAATTGAAAACGGAGCAGTTTTCGAAAAAGGCGGTGTAAATATTTCAAAAGTTCACGGCCCGTTGCCAAAAAGTATGCAAAACTATTTTGGTGTGGAGGATGTAGACTTCTTTGCCTGTGGCCTTAGTTTGGTAATTCACCCAAAAAGCCCAATTGTACCGACCGTACATGCAAATTGGCGCTATTTTGAAATGTACAATAAAGATGGCAACATTGTAGATCAATGGTTTGGTGGCGGACAAGACCTTACCCCCTATTATTTATTCGAGGAAGATGCCACCCATTTTCATGCAGTTTGCAAAAAGGCCTGCGATGCTCATAATCCAGAATTTTATCCCACTTATAAAAAGAAATGTGACGAATATTTCTGGAATTCACACCGAAACGAAGCTCGTGGTGTAGGCGGGTTGTTCTTCGATTATTGCAAAGCAACCGAAGAAACCAGTATGGAAGATTGGTACAATTTTGTGACCGAGGTCGGGGACAGTTTTTTGGATGCCTATGCCCCAATTGTTGAAAAAAGAAAAGACTTACCCTATTCCCAAGAACAAAGGGACTGGCAAGAAATTCGTCGAGGCCGTTATGTAGAGTTTAATCTGGTGCACGATAAGGGCACTCTTTTTGGTCTAAAAACAAACGGCCGTATTGAAAGTATTTTGATGAGCCTACCACCACATGTGCAATGGCGATATGACCATCATCCTGAAAAAGGAAGCGAGGAAGAGAAATTGATAGCAGTACTGCAAAACCCAAAAACTTGGGTTTAATCCGTAGTTTTGCCTTGAAACCAAGCCTAATGAGACAGAAAATTTATCAAATAGATGCATTCACCAACCGGACCTTTGGAGGAAATCCTGCCGCCGTATGTATTTTAGATTCGTGGCTGAGTCCCGAATTAATGCAAAAAATTGCCCAAGAGAACAACTTGGCCGAAACTGCATTTGCCGTCAAAAAGGATGACCAGTATGAACTGCGATGGTTTACCCCCGAAGTGGAAGTGGACCTTTGCGGACATGCCACCTTGGCAACAGCCTTTGTTTTGTTCCATTTTTATGAGTTTGAAAAAGATACCATTCAGTTTTATTCAAGCCGAAGTGGTCATCTAACGGTAAACAAAGCAGATAATGGCTGGTTGACCATGGACTTTCCAACGGATAATTTGATCGCGATCCAAAATATTGAGGAGTTGGACACCGCTATTGGAAAAGCCCCGGTAAAAACCCTGAAGGGCAAAACGGACTATATGATGGTGTATCGTTCCCAGAAAGAAATCGAAGCAATTGAACCCAACCACCATTTGTTGGGACAATTGGATGTTCGCGGTGTAATTGTAACAGCCCCAGGGGAGGAAGTAGATTTTGTTTCCCGTTTTTTTGCTCCCGCTTGCGGAATTCCTGAAGACCCTGTGACAGGTTCTGCCCATACTTCATTGACTCCCTATTGGACCGAAATATTGGATAAAACCAAAATGACAGCTAAACAGCTTTCCAAACGAGGTGGCGATGTGGTCTGCGAATATTTGGGTGAACGTGTTAAAATTTCGGGGAAGGCAGTGCTTTATCTAACAGGAGAAATAGACATTTAAAATAGCTCTAAGTATTCAGCAATAAGCTCTAAGCTATGGGAAACTATAAGAATTACAAGGTCTGGGAAAAATCACATCAACTGGTATTAAATGTTTATAGGTTGACCAAGAATTTTCCAAAATCTGAGCAATACAATCTAACCTCTCAAATGAATAGGGCTTCAGTCTCCATTCCTACAAATATTGCTGAAGGATGTGGACGGGAAACTCAAAAAGAATTTATTAGATTTCTGTATATCGCTTCAGGTTCTGCCCATGAATTGGATTACCTTTTGTTATTGGCTTCTGATTTGGGTTATATTGAATCAAAAATATCCCAAAATATTATTTCAGAAATAGATGAAATCAAGAAAATGCTCGCCGCATTGATCAACACCATAAAAGCATCACTAAAAACAAAAGTCCAACAACTTGAAGCTTAAGGCTTTCAGCTTAAAACTAAAGATATGTATCCATTAATACGAAACAGAAGACTACGTGCATCCAAATCCATTAGGAGATTGGTTCGGGAAACCGCCTTAACCCCGGATGATTTTTTGGTACCCTTATTTGTCACGGAAGGAATGGGAATAAAGGAAGAAATTCCATCCATGCCCAACTATTTTAGGTTGAGTTTGGACAATCTCGAAAAAGAAGTCAAGGAACTTTGGAAAATGGGATTGTGCTCCGTGCTTCTTTTTGTAAAAGTTGATGATAAACTCAAAGACAATAAAGGAACCGAAGCTTTAAACCCGAACGGTTTGATGCAACGCGCCATAAAAACCGTAAAAAACGCCTGTCCACAAATGTTGGTGATGACAGATGTAGCCCTTGACCCATTTTCCGCTTATGGACACGATGGTATTGTTGCTGAAGGGCAAATCCTAAATGATGAAACTGCTGAAGTTCTGGCAGAAATGAGCGTGTCCCACGCCAAAGCCGGAGCTGATTTTGTAGCACCAAGCGATATGATGGACGGCCGAATTCTCACCATTCGCGAGGCTTTGGAAGATGAAGGTTTTTTAAACACGGGGATTATGGCCTATTCTGCAAAATATGCCAGTGCTTTTTACGGTCCGTTCCGTGATGCTCTGGATTCAGCACCTGTGGATATTGAAAATGTGCCAAAGGATAAGAAAACCTATCAAATGGATTATGCCAATCGGTATGAAGCCATTAAAGAAACCCAAATGGATATTGACGAAGGCGCCGATATCGTGATGGTAAAACCTGGATTGTGCTATTTGGACATTGTTCGGGAAATCAAAAATGAGGTGGAAGTTCCAGTTGCAGTGTATCAAGTTTCTGGAGAATATGCCATGGTAAAAGCTGCAGCAGAAAAAGGATGGCTGGACCACGATGCCGTGATGTTGGAACAATTGACGGCTATAAAAAGAGCAGGTGCCGATATCATAGCCAGTTATTTTGCGAAGGATTTTATCCGTACTTTGGGATAAACCTCAACCTAAATGAAAAAACTAGCTGTTTCGTTTTTCCTCATCACTTTAGTGATGCCCTTTGGGTTTGCCCAACGAGAACTAATCCATGCTTACCCATCCAAATTAGGTTTTGATGAGGCTTTCATCAACCAAAAAGTGGATTCCATTATGGAAATGGGCATTGATAGTTTGGCATTTCCAGGGGCACAGCTCTTGGTAGCAAAGAACGACACTGTTATTTTTCACAAGGCTTATGGTTTCCATACCTACGATAGCATTCAGCCTGTTGCATTGAACGATTTATACGACCTTGCCTCCGTTACAAAAATTTCAGGGCCATTGCCCGCTTTGATGAAGTTGGTGGACGAAGGCAAACTTGACCTGGACAAACCTTTCAGCACTTATTGGAAGCCATGGAAAGGCCGAAAAGACAAAAAGGACCTCACCCTTCGGGAGATTTTGGCGCATCAAGCAGGTTTGGTGCCCTATATTGTGTTTTTGCAGAAAGTTCTTCGGAAAAATGGGAAAATTAAAAGAAGATTTATTCATCACTCATCCGATAAAAGATTTCAAGGACAAGTTTACGATGAACTCTTCATCAATAATCGATTCGAGCGAAAAATGAACCGAATCATTAACCGGTCCAAAGTCTCGGATGACAAGAAATACAAATACTCCGGGCTCACTTTTCTCATTTTCCCCAGTTTGATCGAGCAAATCACAGGAACCGATTATCAAACCTATTTGGATAAAAACTTCTATCGTCCTCTAGGCTGTCATACATTAGGATATCTACCCAAAGAAAACAACTATGTGAATGCCATTGTTCCCACCGAAGTGGATACACTCTTTAGAAAAACCTTGGTAAAAGGTTGGGTACACGACGAAAATGCATCACTTAAAGGAGGTGTTTCGGGCAATGCAGGTTTGTTTGGCACAGCGGATGATTTGGCCAAATTGATGCTCTTTTATCAAAATTATGGCAATGTGGATGGCCAACAGCTTATTTCGGCAGAGACCATAAAAGAATTTACCGAAGTGCAGTATCCCGAAAATGAGAACCGACGTGGATTAGGTTTTGACAAACCCTTGCTCGATAACCCAGAGCTTCCTTTGGAAGAAGCTTACCCCTCCCCTCTAGCTAGCCTCAAAAGTTTTGGCCATTCCGGTTTTACTGGAACCTTTGTCTGGGCAGATCCCGAAAAAGAGCTGACCTTTATTTTTCTATCCAACCGGGTTTACCCCTCTCGTGACCATCGAAAATTATATAATTTGAACATTCGAACGGCCTTACAAGATGTTTTTTATAATGCAGAGGGATTAAACATTCAAAATTAATTCCTATTCCCTATCTTGGTACTAAAGATTCTGCCATTCTATGGGACTACTACTATTTTATGCCCTTATTTCCATCTTTTTCTCTTTTTTGTGCTCCATTTTGGAGGCGGTGCTGTTAAGTATCACACCCACCTTTATCAATGTAAAAAAGCAAGAGGGAAAAGATTATGCGGCCACCTTGGAAACCCTTAAAAAGGATGTGGACAAGCCACTCATTGCCATTCTCACCTTAAACACTATTGCGCATACTGTTGGTGCTATTTTGGTAGGTGTTCAAGCAAAAGTGGCCTATGCAGAGATGTACGGAACCACCCAACGTACGCTTTTTGGGATAAGCTTTACGGAAGATCTCATGGTGGGTATCGTATCCACGCTTATGACCATATTGATCTTGGTCGCCTCAGAGATCATTCCAAAGACGATAGGAGCCACTTATTGGAAACAATTGGCCAACTTTACCGGAAAAGCATTAAAAATCATGGTGTTCATCTTAAAATGGACCGGGTTATTGTGGTTATTGCAATTGTTTACCAAACTGGTGGGAGCAAAAGGAGAGCATGGCAGTGTGTTAAGCCGGGAAGATTTTAGTGCTATGACGGAAATCGCCCATGAAGAAGGAGTATTCAAGGAATCCGAATCCAAGATGATCAAAAACCTGCTCTATTTTGATGAAATCCTGGCACGAGATGTAATGACGCCAAGAACAGTAATGAAAGTGGCATCCGAAGACACTCCGATAAAAGAGTTTTTTGAAAAAAACAGGCCCTTGCGCTTCTCTAGGATTCCGCTTTACAAGGACCGTATGGACAACATCACCGGTTTCTTCTTAAAAGATGAATTATTGGAAGCAATCATCAACAAAAAAGGAAATGAAACTTTGGCTACCATAAGAAGAGAATTACTGGTCACTAACCGAAGTAAGTCCATTAATGAACTTTTTAAAAAATTTGTACAGAAGAGAGAGCATATTTCATTGGTTGTGGACGAGTATGGTTCGGTAAGTGGATTGGTCACTATGGAGGATGTTATCGAAACCTTGCTCGGATTCGAGATTATGGATGAAAGTGACAACGTAGAAGACCTTCAAAAGCTTGCTAGGAAGAACTGGCACGCAAGAGCAAAGCGTTTAGGAATTATTGAAGATGAAAATGAAATAGAGTAATGGAAACTGCTTATATACAGACTCCTATTGGAACAGCAGAGTTAAAAGGCGATGAAAATGGCCTTGCTTCCATTACTGTTTTGGATGATAAAAAACCAAACGGTACATTTCCTGAAATTTTAAAAGATGCTGTTACGCAATTTCAAGAATATTTTAACGGAGACCGAACGGTATTCGACCTTAAACTAAACCCCTCGGGCACCGACTTTCAAAAGAAGGTTTGGGATGCTCTTTTAAAAATACCTTTTGGAAAAACCGTTTCTTATTTGGAACTTTCCAAACAACTCGGTGACGTAAAGGCCATTCGTGCAGTAGCCTCGGCCAATGGCAAAAATCCACTTTGGATTGTGGTTCCCTGTCATCGTGTAATCGGAACCAATGGAGACCTCACAGGATATGCAGGTGGACTGCATAGAAAAAAATGGTTATTGGAACACGAGAGTCCTGCAAAGCAGACGACTCTTTTTTAATTGGCTACAATGCTTTATAAACTTAACCTGGAACATATCCTTTTTTTGGATATCGAAACCGTACCTCAACAACAATATTTCTCCGACCTGGATGAAACCGCCCAGCTATTATGGGAACAGAAAACACAGTATCAGCGAAAAGATGAATTTACGCCCGAGGAGTTTTACGACCGAGCAGGTATTTGGGCAGAATTCGGTAAAATTGTTTGTATTTCTGTTGGTTATTTTACCCTCAAAGGAGAGCATCGAAACTTTAGGGTCACCTCTTTTTACGGTGATGAAGTCAAGATTTTAAAAGACTTCAAACAATTGCTTTCTGATCATTTTAGCAATGTTAAGCACCTTTTGTGCGCCCACAACGGTAAGGAGTTTGATTTTCCCTATATCGCTCGTAGAATGATCATAAACGGCATCAACTTGCCCTACAAACTGGATCTCTTTGGAAAAAAACCTTGGGAAGTGCCTCATTTGGACACCATGGAGCTATGGAAGTTTGGCGACTACAAACATTACACTTCCTTAAAACTGTTGGCACACGTGCTCGGAATTCCTTCTCCAAAGGAAGATATGGACGGAAGTATGGTAAAAGATGTTTTCTATAAGGAAAATGACCTGAACAGAATTGTAACATATTGTGAGTTGGATGTAGTGACCACTGCACAAGTATTCTTGCGTTTACGAAATGAAGAGCTCTTGGAAGACGATGATATCAAAAAGATTTGATGTTTTATTGGGTAAAGGGTAACTCGTCAAAGGTAAAAGGGGTGAAAAAATTTCGACTGTGTTCGAACTGATATCCATATTCAATTAAGCAATAAACTATTTACAATAACCAATGTCATTCTGAACGTAGTGAGGAATCTATTGTGAATTGGTTATTGATCACTGTAGATTGAGCTTACGATTAGTTTTTATAAAACTTAGTACTCTTGATTCCAGAGTAATCCTGAACTACCAAAACATACAATCCAGAAGATAACGATGACACATTGATGGAACCTTCGGTCTTGCCTTTTTTAATGACGTTTCCGGAAGTGGTTACGATAGAGAACTCGGCGTCTTTGGACAGTTCCGCATTCACATTTAAATAGTCCACCGTAGGGTTTGGATAAACAGATATGTTCAACTCTTGGGGAATAAACATCGGAGTGTTTTCAATCAATACTGTTTCTTCTCCGTTGAACTCAAACTCGATGGTTTCCGAAAATTCGGATACCACGTTCTCCGTACAAATGGAACGTACACGAGCTTCGTATACCTTTCCATTTTCCAAATTGGAAAGCTCAAAGTTACTAGCCCAAATCAATTCACTTTCCCAATTGTCCGTATCAATACTTTTATACTGTACTTCGAACAAAGTTTCTTCCGCATCGTTCCAAGAAATAGTAGTACTTGCGCTTGTAGGGTTTTCTAAATCAAGATTTGAAGGAGTCTCAATGGAACAATTGGAAACCTGTGCTCCGGAAACAATCAAGGAAAAATCCTGTAATCCATTTTTTAATCCCCCCTTGTGCGAAATAGTAATGGTATAGGTACCATTGGCATTTTCTGCCTCAACACGTTCAAAAGGGTCCACTTTATTGTCTCCTTTTGTTGCGGCATCATTTGCTTGAGCCGGGTTTAACTTCCATGGCAAATAGGTTTCTCCCTCCTTGGTGATTCTAATATCCAAATCGTTTACCAAAGCCGCAGTTGTGCTATTAAGTTCACCTCTGTTCACAGTTTCTGCCTCTGGGTCTGTCCAAGAAATGGAGGCAACTAAATCTTCACCATCAATTGCTGTAACGGTTAAAGTATATGTCTCGCCATCTGAAAGGGTTTTTTCATTTATCAATGAAGTGTATTCCTTATTTTGAAGCACTTCGGCCGCAGATTTGGCATTCATTATGCCCCAACCCATTTTGTAGTCAGGTCCTCTGGCGTCCACATCATCAGCAGTGTGAAGTGCAAGTCCTTTTAAGGTTGCTGCTTTCATATAGGAACCAAAAAGTTCTTCGTGATATTGCTGCAATAACAAAAGTGAACCTGTAACCCCAGGTGCAGCCATAGAAGTTCCTGCGGATACCTGATAACTACTATTGGTAGCTGAACTAGTAGAAAGAATATCCCCGCCATCACCAGCTAAATCCGGTTTTACACGGCCATCATCAACAGGTCCAAAGCTGCTATATCCCGCTACGGAAGCTTTTTTCAATTCTCCATTACTATCGATCTCTGTGTTGGCACCTGCAATGGTGAGTCCGTTTTTAGTAGTGGTAAAGCCCAACAAAAGATCAAAACCATCCGCGGTTTTACCATAATTAGGGGCTTCGTTATCGTAGGAGTTTTGCGCATTTCCTGCAGCAGTTACCATTAAGTAATACGGAGCGTTGTACATGATCCTATCCCAATCTTGCGTAACTTTAATGTAGGCGCCAAAATACCAATCAGGTACTCTATCAGATAAAATTCCATAAGAATGATTGCTCAATAAAAGTCCATTGGCAGCCGCTTCGGCGACCTCAATTTTATCTCGGCTCCAATCATGGGTCAAAGCCCTTGCACCATAGGCAACACCCTTGGCATTGGGTTCCACTCCGGCAGAAATAAGGTTTCCTGTCACCAAAGTGGCATGCAGGCTTACTTCATCGGCATTGTCAGTATTCTTTGCACGGGTATCAAATTCTTGGTGCGAAGTCAATGCAACCCCAGAATCCCAAACACCTACTTCCATATTGGTCCCCGTCAATCCCAAATTCAACAACCCTTTATCATATAGTGCATACCCTCTAGAGGTTTTGGAAGCAGGATCGTTGAGTGTAGTATAATATAATGGAGTGCCATCGGTACCGATATCCTTTAAAGCAACTTGTGTGCCTTCACTTGTTTTTTCTGTTGTTCTTAGTCCTTTGGATTTGATCAGCTCACCTATTTTCTTAAGTTTCGCTTGATGCTCCATTTCCAATTCGGAAATAAGAGAAGAGATTTTCCCTTGATCATAGGAAAAATGAATATTTTCTTTGGCATTTTTGGATTGGGCAAGTATGCAACCTCCGCTTAAAAGCGAAAATAAAATGGAGAAGATCACTCCCTGGGCCCCTGAAGGAAATCTGTAGTCCATAATTAAGTTTAGGTAAGATTTGGACTACGAATATATTATAAGACACTCTATTTATCGATAAAATTCCTACTTTATTCGATGAAATACATAGTGAATTACTTCTTTATGTTGTGAAAATTAACTTTTATGTGGTGTAACTATTTTCTTACAGTTAATTTTATTTTCATCCAAAACAACATAAACCGGAAAATGGTCGCTATATCCACCTAAATATTTGTTTCCAGCAAAGGTTCGGAATGGGTTTCCCTTGTATCTACCCTTCCATTCTTTTAAGAATCGAGGTGAAAATATCTTCGCCTTTATAAAACTGTGGGTGCCCGCCTCATAATTTAAAAAACTATGGGTTAGCAATATTTGGTCGAACAAGCTCCATTTACCCTTATAGTTGGCACTTCCTTCAAAAGGAGACAACAATTTTTTCATTGGGTTGATGAACATCCCAGTACGCATTAAGGTTTGTAAGCTTTCCGAATTAGGGTCATCGTTAAAATCACCCATTATAATAATGTTCGGATGGTCATCATGTATGCCTTCAATTTTCTGTAGGATGGTCTCTGCCGCCTTGATGCGCTTATAAACGGTTTCCTCAGCTCCTTCCCTTCGGGATGGCCAATGGTTTACAAAAACATGAATTTCTTCTTGATGCAATTTTCCATGCACATACAAAATATCACGAGTAAAATCTCGCTCACCATTGGTGTTCTGAACCATTAAAGGAATGGTCTCGGCATCCAACACTTCAAAATGTTTTTTATCATAAATAAGTGCCGTATCAATGCCACGCTCATCCGGTGAATCAAAGTGGATGACGCCATAATCAATATCCCTAAGTCTTTTGGATTGTAATAAGATTTCAATGACTTCCTTGTTTTCCACTTCTGCCATACCGACCAAAACGGAAGGATAATCACTATCATCCAATCCAATTTTAGAAATAGCCTTGGAAATCTTCTTGACCTTCTTCCTAAATTTCGATTTGTTCCATTTTCTAAACCCCTTTGGAGTAAAGTCATTATCGAGCAAGTAAGGATCATCCTTGGTATCAAAAAAGTTTTCGAGATTATAAAATGCTATAGTATATCTGTCCTTCTGTTGCTTCAAGCCTATTTCTGATTACAAGGTTTAATCTTCACTATTTGATTTTTCGTCAGCAGGTTTACCAATGATAGCTTGCCACTCATCAGCAACTTCACGTTCTACACCCGATAATTTATTGGCATACAACAATGCATTAAAAAGTGTTCTATAAGTTCCCATGGACTGCCCACGCCACTGCGGTTGATATCCAAAAAGAATCACATGCCCCTTGCCGTGTTTCACATCCAAAGCGGCGGCATTTCCGTTCATATATTTTTCCCCAACCAAAAATCCAGACATCAGGGGGGATCCGTTTTTCTGATACTTGGCCAGTATTTCCCCTTCAAAACCTTCTTGGGTGACAAAAATTGGGCTGTTGTAGACAAATAGATTGGCATTGGATTGCATTCCTGACATCACAGGGTGTTGTGGATTTGTTTTTACCTGCACAATGGACCCTCCCGTGAAGAATTTGGCCCTATCAACCTTATCGACTACATTGCTAACAGGGAGATGCAAAGCATTAATCGCAAAATTGGAACTTCGGTTCAAAGTAATCAAAGTACCCCCCTGTTCCACAAAAGCATTTAGGTTGCGTATACCCAATTCACCTAATCCTCCGGCATATTGTGGTGGAGCGGAACCGGGTTCCAATCCGTTTTCAATAGAGCCTGGCCATTCAGATGCCATCACTATCACATCAAAACGGTCTTTTAAATTATTGGACTTAAAATCCGCATCCCGAACGGATGCATAAGAAAACCCATAATTATCCAATAGCCATCGGGTCCATCCCATATCCATGCTTGCGGTCCACGGACGGTACACTCCTATTCTAGCTTTTACAATGGCATCACCTGAGCCTGACCTCATTTTACCATTAATAGCGTAATCCTTAATCCATTGATTGATTTTACTTCGAGTGGCATCTTTAACACCATATTTTCTGGCATCTGCATCATAGCTGACGGTTAAACCATCTTTCATGGCCTCTGCCAATACACGGAAAATATTGTTCTCTGTTGGATCTAACCATAATGTACTTCCGCTACCACGAAGGGTACCTGGCAATGGCTTAATTCCAGCCGCTACTTTATCGGTATCAAATCCAGCACCAGTAACAAAATCGGTTTTGTTCAAATCCTGTCCTTCATCATCGGTGGTCTCGAGTGGAATCCCTTCTACCGGTGTCAAAGCTTCCCTAAATAAATCCGATAATGGAACAGTTCCAGTAACTACTTCCACTTCCATTTGAAAAGGAAGGGTCCAACCTGCGGCATCGTAGGGTTGTTCAAGTGGCCCATCTGGTGTATCGCGTAAATCCGGATATACTTGCACGTCCAAAACCTGGCGCGCCATCTCGGCAAACTCTTGGTCCATCGGTATTACCCAAGTTCCCTGAGGGTACGTAACGCCAGAATACTCCATCGGTTTATCCAATTGCGATATTTTGATTCCATTAAAAGCCAAACGCTTCAACAACTCTACCGGACGAGACGGGTCTCTTTGTTTTTGTGGTATGATGTAAGCATAAGGTGGTTCATTCTTATACTTTTCAATGGTTGTCATTGCTGCCTGATACTTATTGAACAACAATGTCTCTTTGTATTTTGATGAATAGTCCAAAACGGCAATGGAAGCAGTTTGCATGTACTGCACCGCATCGCGTAACCGCCACCATCCGCCCTTCCATGGGCTATTGTACAACGATTCAACGCGTAAATCTTTTCTGTGTTCTGGAAAATCCCGAATGGTATAAAAATAAGGCGTGGCATATCGGTACAGGGCTGTTTCTGTCCAAAAAGAGGGTATATTTTGCATGACTGGCAAGTAATCAATGTAGCCTGGATACCAAGCGTCAAAACCTTTACCCATATGCACAGCTCCCGGCAAACCTTCTGTCTCCAATTCTTGGGCCATGGCCATCCCGATCATATTTACCTCTCGGGCTACAATAGGCGGTGTTTGGGGCGCAATCGGTTCCGCAAACGGTGGTAACCAAATTCGGGTAGGAAATGGTGAGGACTGGTGGTGTACATGAATCACGTTGGGTTCCCATTCCCTCCAAGTTCTGCCCACTACTCGAGACTCCAACATATTGAGCATGTAGGCATCCCTATTATTATCATGACCTACATACTTTTGATAAAGCCAAGGGATTCTTGCCGTTTCGTAGGGTGTACCAACGTTCGACATATACCAATTGGCAATAATATCCTGTCCATCCGGGTTTAACGATGGCCATAATACCAATATCACATCATCTAAAATCGGTTTAAACTTTTTGGTTTCGGCTTCGCTTACAATTTGATGCGCCAATGTGATAATGTGTTGTGCCCCCGCCACTTCCGAAGCGTGCAAACCACCACTTAAATCCACAATGGCCTTGCCTTCTTCCGCCAATTTTTGGGCTTCTTCGCGTGACATTCCTTTGGGGTGGGCCAATTTTTGCGAGATTTCCTTGTAGTGTTCAATCTTAGCCAAATTTTCTTTGGAGGAAATCAAAACATAATACCATGTACGACCTTCGGAAGTTTTTCCGGTTTCCCGCATTTCAACCAAATCACTGGCCGCATCCAACTTTTTAAAATATTCAATGGATTGCTCATAGGTAGCCAAATGAAAATCGGAACCTACTTCAAAACCAATGACATCTGTAGGGTTAGGAATGGTGGAATTTTGAGCCTTGAGTCCGAAAGGGAGCAAGATTATCATCCATAAAAAACAGACAAAAGGCTTTAAAAAATAATTGTGTTTTGAATTCGGATAAGATTGTATTCTAAACATTATGTTGCGTTAGGTTGGTTTAGGGCATCAAGATAGGGAACAATACAATTAAATAATAGTCTTTTACCCCTGTTCATCGGCCCTTAAAAGGCGAAAAGCACCAAACAGCTTCCAAAACATTGCGTAAATTTGCATTCTAAATCCATTTGATGCTAGAAAAGAAGTCGATTGAATATGAAAAGGCGGTACTCATTGGTGTAATGAATCAACACCAGAACGAAGAAAAAGTCAAAGAGTACTTGGATGAGCTTGAATTTTTGACCTACACTGCCGGTGGCGAAGTTGAACAAAGATTTGTGCAACGTATTGACGTGCCCAATCCGAAAACCTACATCGGAAGTGGTAAGATGGAAGAGGTGCGCCAATTCGTAAAGGAAAATGAAATAGGTTCCGTAATCTTTGATGATGAGTTGTCTCCCGCACAACAAAACAATATCGAAAAGCTCCTTCGCTGTAAAGTTCTGGACAGAACCAGTTTGATTCTGGACATATTTGCCCAGAGAGCCAAGACCAGTTATGCCAGGACCCAAGTTGAGTTAGCTCAATACGAGTATCTTTTACCTCGATTGACCGGTCTTTGGACCCACTTGGAAAGGCAACGAGGAGGTATTGGTATGCGTGGTCCCGGTGAAACCGAAATCGAAACGGATAGACGTATTGTTCGAGACCGAATTGCTTTGCTCAAAAAGAAGCTGGCCAAGATAGACCGCCAAATGGAGACCCAACGCGGCAACCGGGGTTCTTTGGTTCGGGTTGCATTGGTGGGTTATACCAATGTGGGTAAATCCACCTTAATGAACGTAATCAGCAAGAGCGATGTTTTTGCGGAAAATAAGCTTTTTGCGACGCTGGACACCACAGTTAGAAAAGTAGTCCTGGGGAACCTTCCCTTTTTGTTGAGCGATACAGTAGGGTTTATTAGAAAATTGCCCACCCAATTGGTGGAAAGTTTTAAAAGTACATTGGACGAAGTCCGTGAAGCTGACCTTTTGCTTCATGTAGTGGATATTTCCCATCCTAATTTTGAAGAGCATATTGCTTCGGTAAATCAAATTTTGGATGAAATTGATAGTTCTGGAAAACCCTGCATCATGGTTTTTAACAAAATAGACCAGTACACTCCAGAAACTATTGATGAGGATGATTTGGTAACAGAAAGAACCACCGCTCATTTCACTCTGGAGGAATGGAAAAATACGTATTTCAATAAGCTTGGGGATAAAGCGCTATTTATCTCAGCATTGAACAAGGAAAACATGGATGAATTTAGAAAACGTGTGTACGATGCGGTTCGGGATATCCATGTTACCCGTTTTCCCTACAACAACTTTCTGTACCCGGAGCATTTGGATGAGTATTAGACTAACTGCTAAGCAACAAGCTTCTTCGGTGAACTGCAAAACATCAACCAGTTCACAACATTTTTTGACCTGTTCACAACAAAAGTTTAGGAAGTGACCACTTAAAACATACTTTCACATTGTTTTTAAGTCATTTTAGTGTCACGCACAGATTTTACAGATCTTAACCTACTTAGACCATGGTCTTAAAAACACGAAAAACATTTTTCACCCCACAAAAAAGCCCTCTTTATCGAGGGCTTTTTTTGTTTCATGTATTCCTAAATATTAGAACTTATAGCTAAGTCCCAAGGTCCAATAGGTCTGTAGTTCATTGTCAATACTATCGAATGTTGCACCTGGGTCGGGAGTAGGAGCATTGTTCACTATGTAGTTCAGGGTCTCCTGTTTGTTGTTTCTCAACCCAAAATCGAACCCAACACCGATCATTTTCCATAAGGTATAGCTAAAAGAATTCGTCCATGTCCAGTTGCTCAGATCGGCACTTTTATAACTTTGGAACATGGACAGGTTACTTTTAAAACTAATCGCCCCAATTTGTTTGGTATAATCCGCCACAATTTTAGCACCCATGGACGATTCGAAAATGGTATCCTCGCTACTGAACACAAAATTGTAGTTAAGAGGGTGCATTACTACAATCAAATCAGGGATTGGGGTCCATGTGGCACCAACACCCAAATCCAGATAACCGGGGTCGTTAATGTTGCTCAAAATGGTAGTCCTGTATTCCATTAGGGCAGAGACAGCGAATTTTTCGCTCAGTTTTCTACCATATAAAGATGAAATATTGAACACATCCGTAGCTTGGCGAAAGCTATCATCATCGGTCGGGTCGTCTTTGTCATCCAATTTGACCCAAGCAAGGTTCACATTGGCAGCATTTCGCCAAAAGAATTTTTCTCTTTGAAGATTGGCAAAGGCGTTAACGGTAAATCCTATATTACCTGACGAGTTGTTCGGAATACCTTGGGCAAACCAATTGTTGAATTCAGAAATACTTCCACCAATGGTTCCAAAAGCACCCAATTTCCAACCCGGTAGGGCATCCAATTTTGCCTGAAGCGCATCCACTCTTTTTTGGATTGCTGCAATGGAATCTTTTTTAGGTCCCATTTCAGCTTTGATTTCTTCTGCGGTCTGTGCAGTGGCAAACGACACCACAAAAATAGCCAAGGAGGCCATTAGCAATTTTTTCATAGTATGGAGTTTAATGTTTAGAACCGTAAAAGTAAGAAATGTCACCATTAAGTTATATTCAGGTGGGTTTTTTGACCTCACTCTTTTTGAGATTCGCCAATTTTTTCTTCTAAGAATGGCTTTTTGGTGATTAGATGACTCGACCACTCTTTTGATTATGCTAAAATGACCCTAAACAAACAATTTGTGTCATTTCGAAATGGGAAGTGCAGCGACGATCATGAAACCTCTATTTTTTTGAAAGAGCCAACAATCGAACAATCCAAAATTCCAAGAGTCAAGAACCAAGAGCCAGGAACTTGGAAACTGATTATCTCCCTTTTAGCTTTTAGCTTTTAGCAAAGGAACAGATTTCTCACATTCGTTCGAAATGACAATAAACTGACCTCAAACTTCTGACTTCTGATATCCGACCTCAGACTACTGCCAACTGAACTACTGCATACTGCTTATTGACCAATCCACCCTTAACCCTTAACCAAACAATAGATTCTTCGCTCCACTCAGAATGACAATTGATCATTGGTGATTGCTTATTCTACATTAAAAATTGTTCATCCATCAATCCAAACAGGGCATCCGTCAGATCGTGACCTGAATTCTTTCCCAAATTTGGCACCTTGTACCATTCACTTTAAAAATAAATACTATGAAACTTAAAAAATTAGCCCTTTCGCTCTTTGCCGTGGCCGCACTTTGGTCCTGCAGCAAGGACGACGGGCCAAGTACGCCAACGGTGGAAACACCGACCATCACCGGTTTTAGCCCCACTTCGGGGCCCGTGGGCACCATGGTCACCATCAATGGGACCAATTTCAGCACCACCGCCGCTTCCAATACCGTCAAGATCGGGACCACCACGGCGACAGTGACATCACCAACGGCCACCAAGCTTACCATAACAGTGCCCGAAGGGGCCACCACCGGCAAGGTCAGTGTTACCGTGGGCGGAAAGACCGCCACCAGCAGCAGCAATTTTACCGTGGTGCAGCCCGTCAACCAAGTCCCCGTTATCGGGACCATTGATTTCAATGTGGCGGAAGACGCACTTATCGTTGGCAACATAGACGCCACCGATGCCGATGGCGACCAACTCACCTATGAGATAACCGTCAACGACAATAATCTGTTCACTATTAGCGATAGCGGGGAAATTTCCCTGGCTGCAGGCAACAACCTCGACTTTGAGACCACCACCAAGCACGTGCTGGTAGTGAGCGTGAGCGATGGAGAAACCTCCGTCTCCGTGGAAGTTCAGATCGGGGTCGAAAATGTGATCGAGAGCATGGCCGAAGATCCTGCCTCCTTTATTACCACTTGGAACGCCTTGGCGGCAAAAGAGATAAGGATCCGCCTTACGGAAGGAGTGAATTTTGATTTTGACTTTACCGTGGACTGGGGCGATGGCACCGTAGAGGACGTTACTATAGATACGGGTTTCCTTTCCCATATATACGAAGCTGATGGCACCTATACCGTGGCCATACAGGGAAGCTTTCCTGGGTTTACGATGTCGTTTGAAGACGGGTCTACGCCTGAATTTTTGGCAAGTATAGAGCAATGGGGGAACATCCAATGGCAATCCATGAACTATGCCTTTTACGGATGTGGAGACATGGCCTATAATGCCACCGATGTGCCCGACCTCTCCAATGTAACGAGTATGTACAGTATGTTCTCTGACGCCACTTCCTTTAATGGGGATATCAGTGCTTGGGACACTAGTAGTGTAACGGATATGGGCTATATGTTCAGTGATGCCACCTCATTTAATGGAGACATCAGTGGTTGGGACACCAGCAATGTAACGGATATGGGCGGTATGTTTCGTAATGCCACCTCCTTTAATGGGGATATTAGTGGTTGGGATACCAGTAATGTAACCGATATGAGCAAAATGTTCGATGGTGCCAGTTCTTTTAACAGGGACATCAGTGGTTGGAACACCAGCGTGGTGACTAATATGCACAGAATGTTCGCTGGAGCCGTGAACTTTAACCAAGATATCTCCGGTTGGAATACCAGTAGTGTAACAGATATGTCACGTATGTTCCTAGGAGCCGGTTCCTTTGACCAAAATCTGGGATCCTGGAATATTGGAAATATATCCGCCTTAAATCCTATGCAAAGTATGTTGGACAACAGCGGCATGTCCCCTCAGAACCTGAACGCCACCCTAATTGGCTGGCACAATTTTGTACAACAGAACAATGGGCCCAACAATATTGAACTGGGGCTCGAAGGGCTTACCTTCTGTGGGGTGGATTCCTTCCAAGCTGCAGTTGCACTTGATTTAAATTATGGCTGGACGATTGTGGGCGCCACCTTTGAGGAAGTCTGTAATTGATGTTTTAATACCTTAAATCCTAATATTTTACCACCGGAGGGCCATAGCGTCTTTCGGTGGTTTTTTTATGACAAACTGCCTCTAATCATTTAACAGAACCAATACTTCATATAGATTCTTCGCTTTGCTCAGAATGACAGCGCTAACAAATTGTTGTTTCGAAATCAGGAGCATAGCGACAATCATAAAACCTCCATTTTTTGGAAGAGCCAACAATCGAACAATCCAAAATTCCAGGAGTCAAGAACCAAGAGCCAGGAACTTGGAAACTGATTATCTCCCTTTTAGCTTTTAGCTTTTAGCAAAGGAACAGATTTCTCACATTCGTTCGAAATGACAATAAACTGACCTCAAACTTCTGACTTCTGCTATCCGACCTCAGACCACTGCCAACTGAACAACTGCATACTGCCTATTGACCAATCCACCCTTAACCAAAAAAGATTTCTCGACTGCTCCTTCGACTGCGCTCGGGATGACAGCTCGAAATGACAATAAACTGACCTCAAACTTCTGATCTCTGATATCCGACCTCA